>Ga0190310_1000002_pt1 | contig 140328 bp, 221 predicted proteins | sample 48700778_MG_FD_165059 | JGI IMG/M metagenome (GOLD analysis project Ga0190310, IMG submission 165059) | Hydrothermal vent sediment bacterial communities from Southern Trench, Guaymas Basin, Mexico - 4870-07-7-8_MG | ecosystem: Environmental > Aquatic > Marine > Hydrothermal vents > Sediment ... | reverse complement strand
AGAGAGTTGTACTAACCCAAATATAGCTTCGTCTACTATGCTTATTATCTCTTCGGGCGTATAGCTATGCGGAACCTCAATTTTCGTCGTGCCGACCTCTGTCGGTTTTCCGTAAACCTCGAAGTACATTAGTAAATAACGCATATCATCAAACGTTTTACTTATCTCGTACTCCCTTTTCGCAAACCTCTTCTCATCTGCTATATCCCTTAACTCACCCCTTACCTCAAACCTTAGGTCGACGTCCACAAAATACCCCAATCCCCTTACCTCTGCATCCATAAACTCAGAACCTACCAACTCCTCTATAGCTTCAGTTACAGGGTATTTTATTTTCAAATCTATTAAATCCGACAAGTATGAAATCACATCATAAACTCCATACTTTTTTAATATATCTATGAACTTATCGTTATATCCAAGCTCTGTCCCCTTGTACAGCATAAATAGTAGATATATCGGGTTACCGCATGTATATTTCCACTTAAGGTCTATTCTCTCCATAGCGACGAAGTTTACATCTAAATCCACGTAGTTATGTAACGACGCTGTACAAAAATCGGTAGTAGACGGCACCTCTATAAACAATCCTACGTGAGGTTCTACTATATCTACATGGCAAAAACCATCGCGTAGCTTATGTAACGTTACAAATGATAGCTTGGTTGTTGACTCAAATCCATGTAAACCCCTTGACAACTCCTCTAACTCTTTGAATAAATTTATTGACTTATCTACTGGTATTAACCTCTTATCGGTTAACTCGTTAACCTCGTTTATCGCTGGTGCTACATCATCTATAGCTTCATCCATAATCCTAAATAAACTTCTGAACTTTTCAACGGTATAATCCTCGAACCTTTTAACAACCACTTCACCCACTTACATCAACCCCATGTACTTGGCCAACCTCTGCATCACTACTATATAGTACGTTATACCAAATATACTTTCATCTATAGCCCTTATGAATTCAGCAACCGTTATTCTGGTTATATTACTTATTTTAAATGACGTCCCCCCTGGTGGAACCCTCCATGCTATTTCAAAATCCTTACCCTTCCAAACCTTAGATAAACCAATTCTCTTCTCTCCCTTTATTGTTAAGCCCTTACCTTCCCCCCTCATCCTTGAGCCGATAGCAATCGTAAGTCCAGTTATACGGCTTAACTTAACTCTATCAATCGACTCACCGAATAACTCGTATGCTTCGTTAAGCATTGGATACCTTACTACGTAGTCAACATCAGATGCATAACGTATTATGTCGTATAAACCGTATGACTTCAATACGTTTATATACCTATCATTATTACCCAGCGTAGTAAATTTATACAGTATAAGTAACGGATATAGTATTACGCCATAAAAACCTCTATCCTCCCGTATAACCTCCAACCTAACCCCATCACTAACCCACTTATCATATATCACCAACCTGAGGAACGGCCATGTACCATACCTAGCCCTCATAATATAGACGTTCAATCCTTTGTCTGCTATTCCGACCTTACATATGTACCTCTTAAAAAGGGGCTCTTCTCTAAAGTCTATAACTGGTACCACCGACTTACTTTTCCCTATACGTCCCGTGGGTATGTTCCTCAAAAACAACTCAAAAGATTCGGGTGTAAACAATTCATCACACCACCTCTCAATAGTACTTGTTAATGAGTATATATCATCGATAACGCTGTTCAAAAATAACATCATGTTAGCGAACTTCTCAACTATGAATTCCCTTAATTTACCTATTACTTCGCCCACAATTAAACACCCAAATATGACGCTAACTTACTCATCACAGCTACGTAGTACGCTAACGCGAAAACGAACTCATCTATTGACTTTATAATACGGCCTAACTCGCTTGGCCAAGTGAACTCTGGTGGGCCATATATTATAACTCCATAGTTTGACCTACCAAATGTATTACTTAGGTATGCCTCTATGTTCATAGTCGAAAACTTATGGCCGAAATCACACCACAACCTCAATAATTCGTAACTCCTTTCTTGCTCTCTCACTTGCCTACGTAATATGTTCAATATACAAGACGTCAACCTATCCTTAAGTTCATCGTGAATTACTTTACCATACGCTTTGAAACGTAACCTATCAACCAACTCAACGCCTAGTATCGATTTACCAAATATATCTATCGCCTCCTCATATATCGGGTACCTGACCTTGAAATCCACCTCAGATAGATAAGTGATGACATCCAATACACCATAATCTTCAAGTACATTCTTCACCTTAGGCTCGTCACCTATCGTCGTAAACTTATACAGCAATAGCAGTAGGTATAGCGGTTGATTGTATGTATACTTCCACTTAGTATATGCTCCACCAAAGGATTCATACGTAAATATGTAGTATTCGGTTACGGCGCTACTCCTCACTATTAAGTCTAGAGTATAACTGTAAGGAAACTCAAAAAGATGTCCAACTCTGACGTCAAAGTTAATCTTCACTCCAGAGTCCACAATACATACCTTACACTTGTAATAATTTTTCCACCTTTCAAGGGTTACCGCTGGTAGTAAACCCTTGGTATATATCCTATCCTTAGGTACCACACCCAATATAGTACCAATCATATCATTAAATTTGCGCGGGTTGATAATACGCTCGGTCTCCCTTTTTATACGCTCGGTTAAGTCTAAGATGTTGCTAATCATTTCATCCATTATTGAAATTACGCTACAGTACTTATCGCTTATAAACTCCGCAACCTTTTTCATTAACTTATTTTCAATTGACATATTTTATCAACCCCTTACTCATCATACCTCACCGCTTAAATACTTGTACATGTTTGTTAGGACTGCGGCATGGTATGCTAACGCAAAGATGCTTTCATCAACCAAGTTCAACAACTCTATCGGTTTTATACTCCCTAGTTTGTTACGAAATAAAGATGGATAGCCAAACGTTCGTACCTCGAACTGCTTACCCCCTGGCCAAAACCTAACCGCGTACAACTCGTACCTTTCATCGACCTCCTTAGACCTTAGTAATCCATTCAATTTATCAACAATCTTTTCCAGAACCCTTATCATAACACTAGTACCTAACTCCTTATCCACTATATCACCGAATATACTTCTAGCTGCCTCGGATATCGGATATTCTACCTTAAACTCTATATTTGATAACGTTTTTACCAAATCGTACAGACCAAAGCTTTTAAGCATCGATACAAATCTGTCATTTCTACCGAGCTTCGTATACTTATACAGTAACATTAACATACACGGTAATGGAACGTATCCATACACACACCTTCCTTCAAACCCATCTACAAATGAGCTAATTTCAACTTCAGCCCATCCATGCCTCCTAACTATCAACGTAAATGTCTCACCCATCTCGAACTCTTGTTTAACTAATAAAGCGATATCCATGCCAGGCTCGATGATACCAATTTTACACCTATCGTACCACACCTCTACCAATGGCATTAAACTGGTAACCCTGTAATTCTTTGCACCGTATCTAACCCACATAGCGTACATCATTTCTAGAACTCTATCGCAGTTCAACCTATACGTTAGTAATTTACAGACGTCAAGTACCAACGGGCTAATACACTTAACCGCTTCGTTTAGTATTACCATTAAACCAGAGTACTTATCAGCTATGTAATTGATTAACCTATCTATCTCCCCTTCCAATCCCAATCCCACAAATAATTACATCTAAAAACTATATAAACACAACTAGCTTATGTTCTATTGGTAGGTTTAGATGAAGTGTTTACACGAGGACAAACCGTGTCCTTATAGGAAGTGGGTTTGTAAGGATGGTAAATGCTGGTGGAACTGTATGTGGAATTGTAATTACAACGAACCCATGAGTGAGTGTAAGTTGGCAAACGAGTTCTGGGGATGTCCCTTTCTTTGTATATATAAAGCACTTGAACCCGATAGCGAATGCCCATTCAAGGATGAGTTAGAGAAGGAGTTTAAGTTAAAACTAACCAGTAACTAGCTCGTTATACAACTTATTAATTACCAATACATAGTATACCAATCCAGATATGAAGTAATCTAGTGCTTTCGCCAAGTATATCGGTTCATCGAAGATGCCATTCATGTAGTATATTTGTGCACCGTAGGCCGACCACCAAACGGATGCGGGTACATCTATTACTACGTATTTATCGAAATCTTTCATGCACATGTGTATCGTACGCTCCGCTCCCAAAGTCCTTATAATTTCCGCACCAACCACCTCAAATGCCTCTTTCAATAGCTTAAATTCATCTTCGGTTAGTGATTTTTTAGCTACGCTAGGGAAAGATGTAGTGAATAACTTGGTATACGTATCTATCGGTTTAAACTCCACATCCATAACTGGTTTTATAAAGTCGTATACGTTCGTATCCTTTACTACTTCCTCTACTATTTTTCCTACGTTGGTACATTTTATCAATTGTAGTAGGGGATACCATAAGGGCAGGGCATTATACATTTTCCACTCTTCGTTAGATTTGTACATATGTGGCTCTATAACAATTCCTGGAACTTTATAACTTGGCTCGAATACTATCATACACACATTATCGTTCTCTTTTCTAAGATGTCGCACATCGACTTTTATGCGCGGGTTTATTATATCGATGTAATAAGTGTTACCTACTTCAAAAATTACAATCGTTTTAGTAACGTATACATCCATGCCCCCAATTCTATTCGCTAACCTTTCCGAAACCTCATCGAACTCCATATAGCTGACCCTTTTACTAAATAGGTCATTTAATTTACCTAGCATATAATCTATCAACGATATGTTATCCCCTATCAACGATATGTAATCTACGTACTTACTCGATATCGCTTTTGCGAAGTCCTTCAACCTATCGGTTATAAGCATACGTTCACCACTATTATATTTAATTGATTATTATATCAAGTTTACTCGCTTTTACCTGATATTTTTTCGTATAACCTCTTCAGTAAGATAGAGTAGTACGTTAATGCAAATAAAGTAGCATCAATCATTTTAATCAAATCACATGGAAAACAATAGTCCAACTCGTATATGTACGAGGATTTGGCATAGCCATGTCGCAGATTTAAGTCCAAATCTACGGCCTCACCGATATAATACCTCAACTCAATCATATCAACCCCCTCTTTATGTATTCCCTTAATTAACTCGTCAATCCTATCAAGCACCCTATACAGGTGTTTACGGGAAACCGTGCGGTATACATCATAACCGAATAATTCTTCCGCCGCATTAAGTATTGGGTACTTCAATCTGAACTTAAAATCGATTAAATCCTTAAAGAAGTCCCACAGACCTACCTCTTTGAACAATTCCTCTATGTTATGGTAATAGTATTCAGTAGTATGCAACATCATGGAGAACAACATTAGCTCTGGTATAGTTTCAACACCCCTCATACAACGTACTATTCCATCCGTTCTAGTACATACATACATCCTCATCTTTTCTGCCAACCTCTTGTTAGGAAATACCAGGCTTATCGAATCAACCGAGTACTTTTTAGGTGGCATACGTAATAACTTGAAGACGTTAAGGCTAACGCTACCCCTTTCGACGACCGCAACCCTAAACGTATCTATGTGCGGTAAAACGTTTAGTATCGGCATAGGTATTTTAATATAACCGACGTAACCATTCCACCTTTCGCATAAGTCCTTAAGTTTTTTGAATATATGCTTTAATTTATCTTGGTCTAACAAACCATTTATGTACGAATCTACGTGACTATACATATGCGAAATCAGGTCGTAGTTATCTAGTATTAACTTCACCAACGATACGTACTTTTCTGCTATATAATCGCATAACCTTATTATCGTACTCACGTTGAAACACCAGTTATGTTTCTATATATCTTACTAAACACGTACATGTAGTACATTAAAGATGATACAACTAAATCTATGGTCTTAATTAAGTATATGGGTCTAAACGGGTATTTTTCCTCCACTCTTATATATGATGATACACCCCATCGTTTGGTTATACTGTAACTAATGCAGTAGTATTTTCCATCGTAGCTTACATCAATCCACCGCATATTCTCTATACCGTGTTTTTCAAACTCATGCAACTTATATACATCTCTCATGTACTTTCTTACTAAATCATCATACCTCAATACATCATTTGGGCTTGTTAAATCTATGAGGAAATCCCTACCTAAATCAGAGTTTTTCACGCTTTCGGTAAGTCCGTAAGCTGGTCTGAACCTTTCGTTAACTCCCTCGAATATCCACAGTATACCTAACCTCTTGTACACGTCGTTTATAGCTTTACGAAACTCCTCATCGGTATGTAATGAAAGTATGTACAAGTAGACCTCTGGCACCTCACCATATGCATACCCCACCTCATCCTCCTTTGATATATCATAAAGCGTAGTACTAAAACCGCATATCCTAGTAAAAGTAGAACTAGGTACCTTTGAGGACATAAAAAGCGTAAACTCGGTCGTTTCAAATATCACCTCCATCCATTCATCTATAATACCGATGTTCAATCCATCGCTATATATATCAACTATTGGTACCATATGTTTCACCTTTACGGACTCGAAACCAGTTATTTCCTCAACTATTTCCCACCTCTCCTCTCCATGTAAATAGGATAACCAATCGTAAACCTTTAAACGTAGACGATTTACATCATCGAGGAAACTCTGCGTTATTTTAAGTAGGTCTACAAGCCTATATACATAGTATTTGGCAGTATTTTCAAGCCTACTCCATAAATCATTCACGGTTTACCCACCTTTTACTAATATATTGTAAAGCCTTGGGATTAGAATGGATAGGTACCATACGCTGGATACGGTGTAGTCCAGCAACATTATGTAATCGACAGGTCTTATCGACTTCGTATAATGTGTACTTCCGTAGTCAGATACACTACATCCACCCCTAATACCTCCAACCCTTGAGGAAACATCTAGAGCTATACACCAGCGACTTGTATTATAGACCACCTCCATACCGTATAATTTTAGAGACCTCATTTTATCCAGAATGCCGAACTTATACAGTTCATCCGCAATCATATCGTTGAACTCCGATAACTTTATAACATCATTAAACGGCTTATATATGTAATCTCCCCATATACCCTTTGCCGTCTCTGTTAAACCGAAACCAACCCTATACTTCGGTACGTTAGTGAACACACTCTTCAGACCCATTTTTTCCAACCTATTCAGTATCAACTTGCCTAACTCCGTGTAGTTGATTAAGCTAACTAAGTTAATAACTTCAAACACTCCCTCCCTCTCGAATGCCGTGCTAACCCATCCTAAGTTGTAATGATACCAGTATAACACGTTCGTAGATATCATAATAGCTTCTGGTGTTATTGCATGAATTACTATATATGAACCCTCCCTAACCGTGTATACGTCGAGCGCGAACGCAAAATGGTCAAGCCTACCAATTAAAGGTAAATCATGCAATACCTTATACCTCTTTTCGGATGTTTTTTCAATCAAATCGCAGAATTCATCGTATTTTCCGCTAGACTTAAGCAAATCCATGAACTTACTGTTTATAGATGTATAATACGTACTGAACAAATCTATGAAATCGTGTGCTACGTTAGCGTAATTATAGACCTTATCTGCTATAAACCTAGCTATATCTCTTAGCTTATCTTTTTCACTCATCTCTATCTAGTAATATCTTTCCTCATACTCGAATTTCTTTTTTCCGTTTACTACCTCAACTCTCAACCTTCTGTAGAAACCGTGAACCTCCTTGGGGGCTTTACTCCTAAGCTCCCTTATCCTTTCCTCTATGCCGAACTCCTCAAAAGCAGACTCTATTAACCTGTCAACCTCCCTTGAAATCCTATCGTGTATCCTCATTACCTCTCTCATTAACTCAGACATATAACCTCCCAATCACATTCTGAGTTCAAATCTGGTTAAAAATGTGTCGGATGTATAAAATAAACTAATAGATTTTTAAATATACGTTAAGAACTGCGTATCGGTAATAAAGATGAAGAAACTTCCCTTACGAAAGAAGGCCGCGCTAGTTTTAACAACCATATTATCATCGTACTGTCTCTTTTCTGGGTTAACTTCATTAATTCGATTAGATTTGGTAAACGGAGTGGTTTCTACAACGTTCGGTGTAGGTTTTTTAGCGATGTTAATTAAGATGTTAAGAGAGGTCGTTCCCAACAAAACGTGAAAAAGTCTTACCTTACTTTATAATACCTCTTCCCTCCCAACCTAGCATATGGGTATATCGACGCCAACGGGTTGTTCCACCTAGGGTCGTTAACCAGCGCTGGATTTATCGTGTACCAAGTCCTGTAGAAACCACCCTTAGATGACGGAGTCCTAGCTATCGGCACTATCAAGCCATTCTTCTTTAACAAGTATATGTAGTTCCTAAAGGATTTATAGGTTACTGGTGGCATACCGTTAGCTTCCAGGAATTCATTAAATAGCTTCCACATCCTATATACGTAGTCCTTACCTACCTTAAGCAGATGGTCTCTAACCCAGAGTCCAGTTTGTAGGTAGGGTCTCCAACCCCTCTGTGGCATTCAACCCACCAAGAACTTCAGCAATATGTTGACAACTATCGATACCGTGGTAATCAGAAGTCCTAGGTACATAAATAACCACTTCATGTTAAGGTTCGTACCGAATACGTAAGTTTCCTTATGTTCTCTCGTCGTCTTGTTGAAAAAGTCGTATATGGTATCTATCTTTTCCTCTATTCCATCGAACCTCTGATTAATGCTTTCCTTCAAGTCATCTATTTTAACACCTAACTTAGCAACCTCGACCTCCAATACCCTAATCCTTTGTTCATGATTCTTAACCATCTTTTCTAAATCTACAGACAAAGTTGCACCCCCTTAATAGTAGGGGTATGCACCTGGATATGAAGTCTCTGTAGGAGCCATCATACCTATTGCCATACTCATATAGGACATCATATACATGAACATAACCATGAATATTATCATTGCTACTATTCTTCCTAAAGTTTCCAACATTTGCTGTATTGCTGGAGCCGCGCCAGCGATTTGACCGAACATCCAACCAACGGATAGCGCACCTATACATGCAAGTACCACATATAGTACTATATTCCAAGGGATTGCTATTGGTGTTGGATGTGGCGGCATGTTACCACCCTACGCGGTAGCTGTTGGCGTGGTTGGTGGCGTTACAATAGCAAAAGCCCTCTCGATTTCCCTCATCATTCTTAACATGAATATGAACAACACCATGTATATTACCATATATGCGAAGAAATATGCCAAGTTCATTAGCTCCGCTGCCCGTTCCTCTGGCAACATTAATGAGAATATCGACGTAAATATCGGAAACGCCAAACCCATCATCATAAGCCTTACTTCTGGAACACCTAATGCATAGGTCACTACCTCCTTCGGTGGTTTTATCTTACCTACCTCCTTCTTTATAGCCTCAGCTACTGCTTTACCAATCTCCTTACCAGTTACAACGCCAATCTTCACAGCAGTACTAAGCGCCGCACCTATGCCCTTACCTATAGCCTCTGCAATCTTTTTCCACTTCTCTTTTTCCCATGTTAGCGTTTCCTCTGCCTTTTTTAATTCCTCCTCAATCCTTTTCCTCTCCTCTGGAGGTGCCGTTTTAAGCCTCTCCCTTAGCTCCCTGACATATGCCTCTAGCCTCTCTAAGTATTTCCTCCTCTCTTCCTCCTTCTTTTTTATGAAGCTGTAAAGTGCTTTAGCTGCCCTAGAAATTATAGAAGATATCCTACTTAGTATCTTCCTCCTCTCCTCTGGTTTTAAACCAGTCGTAGCTTTCTCTACCTCATCCGTTATCCTCTTTAATAGCATTGGCGGAATTGGGGTTATCATCCTCTCTGCTGTAGGTTTTTCTGCCACGTAGTACACCCATTGAAAAATATGTTTAAGAGGTAGAAAAAGTTTTGGTTTAAACTACATGTGTTATTATTTATAATCCAAACTCTGAAAAAGTTTTAAACTCATCAGGAGGTTGCTGGTGGTTTACTGAGTTTAGCTGCCAGGAATGGTTTTTTCTATTCCTTCTAAGACTTTAACGATGACTTTGATGAATATTACTAATATCATTAAGTTCACTATTAAGACAAATAGGTCTTGTAGTGCTTCAGTTGGTATTGTGAAACCCATACCTTGTTCCCCCTTACGTTTTAGTTTTTGCCATTCTTCTTTTTCTATTATTCCCTATATAATACTTCCGTAATAGTTTTCTCGAGTCACGCTTTCCTTCCTTTCATCACTCTCTCTTTTATTACTCCCTTAATGTATGACGTCATTGCATCCGTCATGAAGAACAGTACGTCGTAATCCCTTGGCAACTCCTTCATTCTACCGAATATATCCTCGTAGAATACCCTCTTACACTTATCACATATGTAGTACTTGTAGTTTAACTTCACTATAGCTTTACCGAAGGGAGTGTCAAGTGGAAAGAACTCTATCTCTCTCATTACCGTTCCGTCGTATGGACATTTAACCCCTCTTTTTGAGCTTGACATTTGATGGCACCACCGCTGGCGCTCCATAACCTGGTGTAAACTCTATCTTTGGCGGTCTTGGTAGCAACTCCGAGAACTTTGACGGTGTCCTACCCCTTGTAAACTTCTCAGTTATTTCCTTAAGTACACCTGGTAAGGCATTCATTATCCTCATGATTTCGCTTATCAACCAGAACCTAAGGTTTTCAGCTAACTCGCTAGTCCTAGTTGTCGGGGTTACCGTAACGGTTGGTGTAGGCGGGGTTACCTCTGGTGCTGGTGTAGGCGGGGGTGCAACCTCTTTAGTTGCTAACTCCTTTACTACCTCTAGTAATGGTGTAACGACGTCCTTCCACAAGGATACGTACGTTCCCATAAGCTCTCCTATGGTTTTCGCCTGTACCGCAATCTGGTGGTACGCTAGTGCTTGTATAAATATAGATGCCTTCATCGCATCTGGGTTAAGGTTGCTCCAATCTATTTCGTCTACGATATTGATAAGTCCTACCCATGCTGGATAAGTCTCTCCGTACACTATGTATTTTTCGGCCATTTCGGTTATTAAGTCACTAATCTTAACTCCTTGCCTTTCAGCTATTATTTTCAGCTTTTCATATACGTCTGGTCTAGACCTCTTAAGTGCGGATACTAAAGTAGCTGTCGAGGTCTTACTGACCACCGAACTCACCCTCGTATTGTTCGTACTCGACCTCGAGTCCCATAGTATTCGTAGTAAAGAATATGGCATCCCTTATGGTGTCAATCATTATCTTAGTAGCTCTGTTCCTTACTATCTCCTCGAACTTCTCTCTAGTGACGTTCTTACCCTTCTTCTTCATTATCTTGGCGAACTCGGTGTATGCCGACTCTATAGCGTCTTCCTTTACTTCGACGTCTATCTCAAGTCGTAGCGGACTAGGTCTTTTTGCTTTTATCTTCAGCGTCTTTGCTAGAACCTTTACCTCATCTGGTACCTTTACTGGAGGCATCATAGGATACATACTTTCACCAAGCTCCTCTAGTACCTCGGAGTATATAAATTTTAACTGAAATCATGTAAATGCAGAACCTCCGATACACCGTACCTCCGTAGTATATATCTACGTTCTACGTTACTCCGATTACTAACTTACTTGGTTTGAAGAGCGTTGATAAAGTCTATAATTTGCCTCGATGAGCGGGGGGTACACCCCCACTTAAATACCAGAGGAAAAAACCTTTAACTGACCTCTACTAGAGTGAGAAGTGGTGAAAGCGGTGCCAGCTAGGTTCAAGGCTATGGCAAAGGCTATGGCAGACGCTACATCCGCTATAGCGTACATCCAAACGTACAACCTACTCTTGAGTACGCTGCTGTTAGTTATGAACCTGATGTACAAGACCTATACCATATCGAAAGAGGTCTACAAAGGGTGATTAAATGATACCTCCCATGTATGCTATACAAACTTTAGCTAACGTTATTTCATCTGAGAGGGTTAAACAACTCAATACGATATTGGGTATAATAAGCCAGTTAGCCATAATAAATGGTGTATATAGCATAGATGTGCAATTAACGCATAATAAAGTGAAGACCATATGCCATAGGGATGTGTTAAACCACGTAATTTCTTCCTTTTCTTCTAACGTAACTAAGGTAAAGAGGATTAGGGGTAACTTATACATAGTAGAGATAAAGTACGGATTGGAAGAAAAAATAAAAGGCAGTAAAGGTAAGTAGAATACGGTGATAATATGGCTAAGATAGTTGCGGAGAACCTAACTGGTGCGCTTTGCAACATGTTTTCCATGCTAATATACGTATTTTACATAGTGATATTTGTAAGAATCATAGGTAAGGTAGCATCTGTAATAATTGCAGACCCACCAGAGGAAATTTACATACCAGTAACTAAGGAGACCATAGAGAGGTTAGATGAGAGGATAAGGGAGTTAGAAGAGGAGTACAGGAAGATTGCAAGGGAGTTAGGAATTCCAGAGCATATGATAGATAAGTCGCTGGAGTGGTGTAAAGGCTGGGCACAAAGGGTTACTAAAGTCTATGGCCCAGTTAGGGATGTGGTATGGAGACTAAATTACATAGGTGCGCTAGAGAGCGATATGCCATTACAATGGGTTAGAGGTATATACGAGAAGTTCATAGGAGAGATGAGGATTGCTAGGAGGATTGCAGAGTACCTAACTAGGAAAGCTATTCCTCGTCCAACGCCAGTACCAGTAACAGTCCCAGCTAGGTAAGAGGAAACTTATTATGGCTAAAGTAGATAAGGTCGTTACCTATCTAGGTGACTTAACCTGTAGAACGCTTAAAACACTCATAGAACTCTTTCTAGTCTTAGAACCTTTCGATTTAAGTATACAGAAGATGTTCGAGTCCGTGCCTTCACGTACATTTAATTCCGCATCCATGATTTTATCTGGTATAAAGGATATGGTAGCTATAAGAATTCCATTATTGGACTTCTATGAATTACCGATATTCGGTACTACGGGAGCTACTACTGGTACAGTTAAAGGGTACAAGCTACACATAGTAGAGGGGATAAAAGCAGAGGTTAAGTTAACACACCCATCACTCTTGGTAGGGGAAAAAAGGTCAGTTATAGTATATACGTACACCAAAACATCGCCCACATCTTATGCTTGGGTACCCAATAGGTCTAACGTAAACCTATTCATAACATCTACGTTTCCATTCTCTGGTGAATTAAATTATAAAATCGAGGAAGCTATGAGGATTTTAGGATGCTCGAATGTAGTTAACAAGATTAAGGACTTTAGGTTTGGTATGGAGGAGGTTATCAACGAGGAGGTAAAGTCTATTGGTGGAGAGGACGTATTCGATGTTAAAATACGGTTCGATGATATAATCCACGAAGCATATAGGATAAACGTCGAGAGCGGGATAGCGACATATAACAAAGAAAGCGACTTTTGCGTAACATTATCGTGTCTGTCGTTACCTGTGGACTTCTTAACGATATACGCCAGATGTGGCTTTCCAGGCGCTAAATGCGTTATACTTCATGAACCACATGAACTAACGTTAACCGTTAGGGATGTGGTTGATATATTCAACAGCATAATATCATCTATTATATATACAAACGCATTCTGTATAAAACTATCAGATTTAATGTTTTAATAACTCCTCATATACTTTGCCCGTAATTAACACTAAGTACGTTACATCCGACAGAAAATAATCTATGTAATCTGCTAGGTATTTAAGTGGTACTAACTCATTAATGTATGAACGTACAAGTATAAATCTAGTGTCGAGCCCAATCCTGGTTATCATTTTTGGCATTGAAGAAGAAACGATGTAATCATAGATTATATCCTTCTCAAACTTAAGATGACCCATAGTTTTTATCATAATTCCTCTTAGACGTGCAAGTATTTTTCCTAAATCTGAAAAATGGACTTTAGTCCTCAATACCTCTCTGCCAAAAAGTTCGCTTATTCCTCTCTCTGCGAAAGAAACCCGCTTGTATGCGAACTTATCGAGTACATTAAAAACCAAATCAACAGTATTCACCTCATGCCTTAATACATCTATATATGATGATAAAGCATTTCGATAAACATCTCGTACTATATTAGATTTAAATACATGGTACAAACATATCAAGCTTAAATATGGTATACTGAAAAAGCCTACTATATAAGTAAAAATAGGTTTACATGAATAAACGACGTTAAAACCACCGACATCAAACTCCACATCAATACTAAATAAATCATCAACCAAATCTATCGTTCTATAACGTCCGAACCAAAAATAGGTGTGATGCATTACATAATAAAATGGCAAATCTACGTTACCATGTACGTACCCTTTAGCTATCGCACCACGATAGGTATACCTCCTAATAATTTTTGACTGAACTCTGTAAAACTCATCGATAATTTTTCTATCAATGAGTTGAACCGTAGAGTACAAATTGTCGTACTCACTAATGAGAAGTTTTATAATACTATCATTCTTTTCAATTATCCATTTAAGTAGGTCTTCAATCGCTTTTGTATCATCTATAACATCTCCTCTACTTACCAAATTTACACCCATGCATTTATTATTAGTAATAAATATAAAAGCGTTGTTACATCATAAGATTATGGTGTAGTTGTTGAAGGTAGCAATAGTAACACCCCTAGGAAGTTTTCCGTTTAGGAGGATTGCCGACGAAATCGCTAAGGTATTTGCCGCCCACGGATGGTTCACGGTAGTTCATCACTCGGATTGGCCCATGTTTTTCAAGAGGTATGATAGGATAGTATTCATAAACCTAACTCACAGCATTGCATACGGAGCCGCTAGAACTATGAGGGTGTTTAACACCAAAGACTTAATACTTTACTTCGTTTCGGAATCGGATAAAATGCATGTTGATGTACGTACCGCCAATAGGGTTGAAAAGCTGGTAAGGAGGGTAGCTACTCCCTCAATGTTTAGCTTCGAGTGTATGAGGGAGCAAGGTCTGAGGGTAGACGATGTGGTTCCACATGGGTTTGATTCGGAGTACTGGTGTTCCGAGCCCAGTTACGCAAAGGAGGTAAGGGAGAAGTTCAAGGGAAAGAGGATATTATTCACCAACGTAGCGAACAGTAGGAGGAAGTGTATAGATAAGCTATTCGACGTACTAGCTAGGTTGTTAAAACATGGAATAAAGGATTGGGTTCTACTCATAAACACCCCACCGCTAGGTCATTATAACGTACCTAAGTTAATTGATGACTTGAGCAAATATTGGGGAGTCGAGCTAAACAAACACATAATCAATGTATGGGAGGGTAAGATGAGGGGGGGAACACCGATAGATAAGATTAAAGCGTATTACTATGCGGCTCACGTATATGTACAACCATCGTGTAATGAAGGTTTCGGTATGCCGATAGTTGAGGCAATGCTGTGCAAGAAACCGATAGTATACGTAGATGCACCACCCATGAATGAGATTGCCAGTCCAGACTTTGGATACCCAGTAAAGTACTCTGAGATAAAATACGACCGTATGAGTTATAGGACTGCTATAATGTTTATACCAGATATGGATGATTACTATAAAGTTATGGAAAAAGTATTGACGGTGGATGAGGATGAATTGATTAGGAGAGGTATTAAGGCAAGGGATAGGGGTAGGTTATACGATTATAGGAGGGTATACAGGTACTTCGTAAATCCACCTGAGCCAGATGATAGACCCAAGGCATATGACATCTTCAGGGGAGTTATGGTTGATGTATTATGATTGGTATATTCTATTACGGAGCCATTCCATCTTTCAAACACGTAGCTGAATCAACGTATTATGGCTTTGAAAGTATTGGATATAATGAGTTATTTAAAAAGGATATCGCAAGAAGTAAGGTAAACGTTGGCTCCGATTTATCTATAATAATTGGGGATACCATAGGTTCATCTAAGGATTATAAATGGAAGTCGATAAGTAATAAGTCGAAGGTCACCATGTGGTGGCCAGATACATGCGTCAGTTTACGCAAAGTCCCAGATGATGTAATTGATGATATTAATGATAACGTGAAAATAATAGCTACGTCAAACCATCAAATGATATCAATGAGGAGGAGGGGATTTAAAGTCATAGGTTATATAGGTAGACCAATACATACGAAGATGGTACTAGATGTACTATGTAGTAAGCCTTACATGTGGAGGAGGAGGTTTGGAAGGTACTTAGTCTCGGTACTGAGGTATGGAGTACATAAAGGCGTCGACATATTAGAAGAGGCGCTAAGTAAGTTAAAACCGTATTTAAAATCTAAGCGAATTAGATTTGTAGCTGTGTCGGATAGACCGATAAAACATGCAAATTTAACGATACCTATGGGCTCTTTAACAGATTATCAATTCTATAGCTTGTTATACGAGGCGGACATGTACGTGTGTACCAGTAGGTACGAGGGGTTCGGTCTCCCAGTTTTACAATCAATGGCACTAGGTACGCTTGTAATACATATCAACGCGCCATCATATAACGAATTTGTTGTAGGAATACCAGTAGAGGGGTCATATAGGTGTAATGCAGATGGGTGGGTCGAAGTACCTCCAGAGAGTTTGGTAAGCACCATAAAATACGCGATAGATATGAGTTATGATGAAAAGTACGAGATAGTAACGTCTGCTTGTGAAAGAGCAAGGTCGTTCTATGCGGAAAAGGTAGTGTTTGATTTACTATCTTTGATGTATATGAATAGATGTTATACTCATATCACCGAAATACCAGTAGATGTAGTGAGGATTAATGAATAAATACTATCTAGACCTCAACTTTAACGTATTTACAAACCTTGGTATATCGTTTGATAAGTTAAAACCATATAAGCTGATAATCAACGATAAACTGACCCCATCATTAGGTTGTATTACACGTAACCCCATCGTAACACATCTACCACCAATTCAAATACCGACGCCTAGTAGTGGATTAGAGTTTAAACTTTCATGCCTCGCATCTGGTAATGGTATTATCGATATAATAATGGTCACGGAAAGCGTTAGAAGACCAATTGCTCAAATCTATGTCAACGGTGTAAACAAAGTGCACCTACATACGGTAATAGGCGTACCGACCAAATTCATAATAGTTAGGTTTAATATAAACCCTAAGGACGTCATTAAACTCTTTATATACGAGTTAAAGGTAACCAAGTAGCTATATACACTTAAATGACCGTAACAACACTATTATAGTGATGGCGTATGCAACCAAAACATCCTTACTATAGGTTAATATTTGTTACAGATAATAACGTGTACGAGTATAAATGCGGTAGAACGTACTTAACTCCCAAGAAGGTTATAAGGTATATATTGTCGATACACGATGAACTAGTAAAGATGGTTACATGTGGTACCAAATTCAAAGTAATGGTCGAATACGTGGAAGGTGGAAAACCAATAAAGGAGTGGGTCTATGAAATCACCCCAGTAGAGTGTAAGTATACAATAAGGAGGTTGTAAACTTACATAAAATTCTAAAATAAAAATTGAAAATTGTTCAGAGTACATCAGAAACGCCTAGTATACGTTCACACGCACCCTGAACGGTTACACAAAGTGGTAAATTAGTTTTTGAACAAATTTTAAACATGAGCGTACTAGAACCTTACCTTCCTTATGTACTTTTCTAACTCCTCGACGGATATCTTCTTTTTTATCCTACCCCTCCTATCTGCTAACTCCCTCTGCGCGGTCTTTATGCCTATGATTATCTTTCTGAAGTGATACTTCGTTAACAAGTCTGCCACCTTCTCTGCCTCCTCCTCTGGCATACCTAGAACGTTAGAAGCGTACCTCTTTATGGTATCCTTTATTCTCTCCCTAGTTGAAGACATAACATCACCAAATTGAGATTAATTATTAAGATTAATAAGCTTATTCGATTACTTCGTTTATAATTCTCACTATATCCTTTATAATAATTCTACAGTCGTACTTTTTAGCGACCTCTCTAGCCTTGTTCAAGTCTATTTCATCGTATGCTTTTTCAATAACGTCTTTCAAACTATCCTTAATTGGGTCAAATATTATAGCAGATTTAGGCTCTACTATTTCAGCAACACCAGCGTACTTACTTATTATTGACCTCCCTTTACATGCCATAGTCTCCAACGCTACTAAACCAAAGGGCTCAAACGTGGAGGGTAACACTATTGGTTTTCCACTCGATAATATCCTAATCAACCTTCTAATTGGAACGTATCCTAAATCTAGTACGATACCTTTAGGTAAGGAATGAAAAATTCCTAGTAATTCAACATCCCTCGAGCCTATAGCCGCCATTTTTAACCCCTCTTTCATCGCTTTAGCCAAAACGATTTTAAACCCCTTCCTCCCCTCAAGCCTTCTACCTACGTATATTAGGTCGACATCCAGCACCTCTGGATTACGTACTGGTTTGAACCTCTTCGTATCGACACAATTATATACGACATCGATTTTACTAACTACATCACCATAATACGTTTTTATCAATTCTCTCATAATTTTCGATACGGTTATAACCCTATCTGAGAGAGATAAAGTGCCTTTTTCTCTCAGGAACTGACCTATAAGTATTGGGTTTAATGTATGTACATGGGTTACTACCTTGCACTTACACCTTTTCTTTGCTAAGTATATCTTTCTAGGTGCATAACAATCGTGAACGTATAATACATCTGGACATCCTTTTACTTTATTACCGACCGTTACGTTGAAGTATCCTTTAAGGTGCTTAACTACATCTCTAACAATTCTTCCATATCCATATTTCATACCATATTTATCGACGGTTATCAGTACATGCACTCTAACATCCGACATTATTTACTCCTTGATGGTTAATGTATTGTGTTGTTTTAAACTATTATAGCGTACTCTATTCCTCCGAACCCCTCAACACCAGTACCAGTTCGTATCTGCACCATTAACACATCGTTAGTTTTACTAGCGAAACCATACGGTCGTAAATCTATCGAATCTATCGGCACTAAATTAAACTTCAATAACTTCTCTAACTTCTCTCCCTCGTATGTTTGTACCAATCCTACCAGAACTCCGCTGAAAAGCAAGGCATAATATATGTATTGTAGCGAATACTTGTAAACCGAGCCGAACTCACTAGATAGGTTCGGTGGTGTATACTTGTAAGCTACCGTATAATAGTACCTCTCCTTTGATGGTAATAGAGCTATAACGCTTATGTATGTTGCCCAATGCACTATATGACCACCAGTATCCGATGCCCAAACCTTTAAAGCTACCGTATCTCCTTCTCCGACACCTAAGAAGTAAAATGCTATTGAGTCATTCGTTGCAACAGCCGTTAACACATCGTACTCCGTTCCGTTAACTATTGGTTTGAAATATCCAGTTATTGACGTTCCTGAATAAGTGTATAGGTGTATTACTATGGCATATTTTACGTACTCTGGTGGTTTACCTTTGACGGTTTCTATGGTCGGTTTAGGTAGGTCATCGAAGTTAACTACTATCTGCGGCTCCGTCGGCTCCGTATCTGGAATCGGTATATTAGCATTAATGTACTGCGTTGGTGTTGGATAGTTAACCTTATAAACTGTAGGTTTAAACCATACATCCTTAGCCTTTTTCACATCAATCCTTATTGCGGACATTTCAATACACCCTATATTAGGTAACTCGTATTCAAGTCTAAAATATTTTTCCATTTGGTAAAAAGAAAATATTTATTTAAGGGATGAGATATAGAAGTTCGGGGGTATAAATTGGTAGACATCTATGCTAACGGTGAAAAGGTCGGTGAGCTAACATCAACAGAGGGAGACGTATCCGTTAATGGGGCGAACATCGGTTATATAAAGATACCATATTACGCTACCGCGATATCGGAAACTATATCGAACATCTTACCGATATTCATTAACATAATATTTATAGTATTAATATTGAAGTTCGTGATAGTAGTAACCAACTCGCTAACGAAAATGGTTTACTAAACTCTTAGTTTTTCCATAATTCTAGACGTTAATGAACCAATATACGTATAGGCACTTGTAACTACATCCACCATCTTTACTAGGTCATATAACGGTACCTCTTTTGCTTTTATCGCCGTTATATCGAAGTGTTCCGCTTTGTTATCCTTAACGCCTAGGTAATCGATAAACACATCGATACCGTTGATTGTTAACCCTAGGTAGTAACATGATTTAAACTCAGATAGTGGACATGACGGTAATACTACTGGAATACCACTAACGTAACTAAGGATTTTATCCGATTTGAAAGTAACATTCCTAGTAGCATCGAACATTGCATCCCTAAGTTTAAAGGCATCTAGCATACCCATCTTAACTTTTAATTCGCTTTCTGGTAGGTTCGGGTCTATACCTAGGAGCTCACACATCCTCCGTCTGTTAGTCTTTATGGTGAAGTACCTTACCTCGTTAAATATGCTCATTACCTTTTTGAACTCCTCCATATCTTCAAATTGTTTCCTCAACTCTGGAAATACGTCCATCATTTTAATTATGCAGTAGATTACGGTTAGCAACGGGTTAAACCTTTCCGTTAACTCGCCCATCTCTATGAAGTACTCTATGTTGCTTGTAGAGAATAACGTAACTTTGGGAGGCCTGAACAAGTCGACATGCCTTAGCTCTGGTAGTATGTACAAGTTCGGATATACGTGGATTTCATCAAGGTCAAAGATTGGTACTACGTGTTCCATATGGTGTACTTCAACGAAGTCATCCGCCATCGATATGTAAACTATTGGTAGCATATCGATAGCTAGTTTATCGCTTTTACCCCTGAAAAACTTATCTTCAATGTAACGCATGTGCCAATCCAATATGGCCCTTATACTACTTTCGCATCTAGCTAGGTACTCTGCAACCTTTAGACTGGCAATCTTATACCTAAATCCTAAATCGTAGTATGTGTCATCAATTAACCTAGACGACTTCAATAACATATTCGCAACTTCTTTATAAACGTCTTCCTTAGGCAACTGGAAACACCCACTAAGTTATATGGTTTAAACCAATTTAATGCTTACGTAACACATTTTCGTAAATCTTTCCTAGAACTATGTAGTAGTACGCCATACCAGATATAGCTAGGTCAATCAATCTAACCAAATCTATTGGTCTCATCTCATAAAAATCGGAAGTGAAGATAGATATATAATCTTTCTCTTGGCATAAATTTAATTCTATGTATTCGGTACGCCAACTTCCAACTCTGTACTCATAAAATATGTGTTCAGCAAAAAACGCCTCCTCAATACATCTTTGTTTACCTAGATATTTATCAAAATTATACACTTCCATCTTTTTTAATGCATCACTCAAATATATACAAATGTTATTACGCTCCGTGAAAGTTAACTCTACATCAAGCTTGCCATTAAAGTGTTTATATATGTGCTCCGTAAGTCCATAAACTGGAGTAAAGGTTATGGTTATTCCATCAAATACATCAATAATACCAACATCTTCAAAAATAGACTTAATTATGTCAGAGGTTGATTTATCTGAGTGTAATGATAATATGTATAACAAAACCTCTGGTAGCATTGTATTAGGAGAAGCATCACCGTTACTGTACAAATCCCCAACAAATCCACAAACTAAATATAAACCATCTAAATCCTTATCATACTTAAGTTCGATTTTGTTATGTACGAAATCCATAGCCACACCTCTAGGATTGTTAGAGTAATAAAAGTATGCTATTGGTAAGATGTTATGTAAATCAATAAGTACCTCTTCCGAGTATAAGAGGTCTTCTAATATCCTATTGATTATTTTTCTCCTACCAACCTTTCCCAATATGTTATTAAACCATGAATGTAAGTACTTCAGCACACCAGTAACACTATCCATATAGGAGTCTACAACGTTTAATAAATCTATAGTTTTCACGAGGAAAAAATCTAAGTAATCCTTATACCTTTCTACGACGTCCATCATAATCCCATCGATTTAGCTATTTCGTATACCTTGCAACATACGATGTAATTATACGAATACAAGCTTATCATTATATCCAAGAATTTGGCTAAGTCGTAAGCTAACATATCGATATGAGTTGCAAAGAAGAAACCAACATCTTTCTCTATTTTAGAATACTTGATAACGAAAAGACCTCTATAGTCTAATAGTATACCACATACTTCATTACCGTTTACCAACGTTGGTGGAAAGGTATAAACGAACTTAAACTCCTTAGATGTCACATCTGGAGGTGCTTTTATAGTACCAAGTTTGTACCTGACCTTTGGGTCTGTAATCGATACTCCAGCCAACTCGCACGCTTTGTTTAATATTGGATATTCAAACTCGGGCTTATGTTTATTTATTAACTCATAGAAGTTCCTTATATATGGGAAGTTAGCCCTTGGGCCTACAGGCTCCTTGAACTTTTCTAACCACTCCTCTAAGTACCTCAAACACCTACCGAATACCTCCCTCTTCTGTGTTAAAATCATGAGTAGTGCTGGTGTTGTAGCACATATATCATAAATACGCAAACGCCTTCCACGAATGTCGTAAAAGAACTTAGTATGATAAGCTACATGGTCATCACTATATGTTATTACCGCGCCCACCAACGCATCTTCCGCATATATAAACGTGGGGTAGTACTCTCCTCGTATTTCAAAAGCATAAACCTCTTTATAAGGTATGTAATTTTCTTCAAAAATCCTATTTACGCAGAACTCGAAGTTACTCCTATACCCTAATATTGAGAAGAAGTACCTATAATCTCTGTTAATCTCATCATGAACCTCCTTTGCGCATGATAGTACTTCATCTGTGGTAACATTAACGAACTCCGCAAATGACTTCAACCTATCGAGTAAGTATGCCTTAACATCCTCGTTAACCACGGCACTCACCGTATGCTTTACTGAATAGTAGGTAATAGTAACTAATTAAACTAACCATAACATCTATAAACCTAGCTAGGTCATATATAGGTACCTTATCATATGTTGCATCCTGTAATATCATTGAATCGCTGACCCTAGCGTAGTAGCTATATATACCATCAATTCCCAACGTTATTCCATACAATACATCATATTGTCCATCTTCCGAATGGAATACGTATGGTCGCGGTTGGTACGCTAAAGACCAGTACTTGTAAATTCTAGGCAACCTCTCGTTTATTACGGAGTTGTCTACCCAACCGAACTTTGACCTCAGTAGATGTTCGTTGGATTGCGTACACATGCTTTTACCAACACCGAATACCTCACATACCTTTGGTAATACCTCACTAATGTACTTTAATCTATGCTTTGATGCTAAGTTAAATAACGTTTTTGTACAGGGTAAATTACACATACGTATTATATCACTCAATACCTCGAACTCCTCTCTATGTACCTCTCTATAATTAACTATGAGTACTATCATTGGTGGAAGGTAGACATTATAATACGTAAGAGCCGTATAGGTATCATTAAGCTTAGAACATGTCGTGTAATCAACGCTAAAGATTTCCTTCTTTAAATCACTAAAACTACAGTATCCTAACGATGTATATATGTATATATCATCGCCGTAGAATACTATTAAATCGTTAATTCCGTACGTTAATACTCCTAAACTATCGTACTTAAATGCAATACCCTTATGCAAAGGCGCTAAAATCCTTCTTCCCCTACATAGTAGTCTTAAGAACTCACGAATTTTGGTACATTTACCTGATGCACTAACCAACTCGTTACATATTTCATGATTTAATAACTTAGCTAAGTTAACCCCATCGTCGTTAACCGTATCCATAAACTCAGCTAAACGCTGTATTCTATCTATTAACATCCTAATAGCCTTCTCTCGTTTTTTCTTCATCGTTTTTCACCAATTACGCTTAATGCTTTCGAGTAGGAGGCCATCATATGCATCATGGAGGATGTAGTGTAATCTAGTAGGTTAACCAAATCAAATAGCTTAACCTCAACCCTACTTAACATACCTACCTCCTCACCCACCTCTTTTAATATGACGTAAACTTGAGGCGTAAACTTATTTGTAACGCCTACTCCAACTGCAAGAGACTTACCATACGTCCTAGTTTTATCCAAATAGTAGTACTCTATTACAACTGGCTCCGTTACTGGAACTCCCTTGATGATTGATGATAAATATCGAACCTCATTACTGGATAAATGCCTATCCTTATACTTCGAGAACATCCTGTAATATACATCTATTCGTTTGAACTTAATGCTACTAAACACATCGTATAACGTTCTGATTACATCAAATTTTAGCAATTTATCTACATCAAATAATACCTCCCCATCAAACGATGCTAATATGTATATCAAATGTGGTATTGTAGTCTCTAAGTAATCTATAATATGTTTTTTCTTTAACCAAACATCTACTGCACAATCAAATGCATGTGTACAATAAACTTGGTATAACATTAGGTCACAATCAGATATGTACACAGACCTCATAACGGTACCCATTCTTGGAGGGGGAATAAATCGAATTAATGGAACTACGTCGAAGATGTCGCCGTGATAAATACTCTTAAGCTCATACTCCTCAGTATATGGTTCAGTTAAATCGTAGTAGAGTATATCACATAACCTTTCTAACTTATCACTAGACAATCTGTTACGTACTAAATCTCGTAATAACTTCTTACTTGACTTCAAATCATCGATTACATCGGATGTAAACTCTACGAGTGATGAGAGTTTGTCTGCTAACAACTTAACCTCTTCGCTAACCTCCAACTACTACACCAAAGTTATATTCTTCAAGCGATTTAATAAAGGTTAACAAACAGCCTCCTTTATCATTAGATATAATGTATAAATAAACGATGGAAGGAATATAACACCGCCTATACCACACATCCTCAAACTATTATCAAAAAGCTCTTGGGGAGTCATATCACCAGCTTTTAATCCTACAACCTTTAATATGATAGATAATAACATACCACCTCCGCCAACGAGTAAAAGAAATCCACCTACAGCTAAGCCTACTAACGCAAGTATAATTGGTACATCCTCTTTATAAATCCTCATAACTATCACCAAGATATAAAATAATAGTCGGAATTTAAAAGTTGTTTAGAAAAAGTATTTACTCTTTAAGTAACCTCAGTACTTCCTCTATCTTCCTCTCTACCTCTCTCTTACTAATCTTACTGCCTTCAACGTTTAATATGACCTCTAGGTCACCTCTAGTTTTGAAGAACTCGGTCAGTTTATACGTCCTTCTATCTCTAGCTATTCTTCCTTCCTCCTTCTTCCTCTGTTCGTTGATAGCCCTAATGTAGAACCTACACGTCTTCCAGCTAACATCTCCGTTACATCTTTCCCTAGATACCACGCTATACGCCATACTCGCTGGTACTGCTATACATTGACCGTATTTATAGAATGGGCAAGGCATAAAATCACCTTATAGAACCAAGCTCGTAGAACGGAGACCTTAAGTCCTCTGGTAACATCGACAGTACCTCATACTTGTGGTTCCTCTTCAGGTGTGTTTTAAACGACGTCGTAGACCTCGTTATAAATACTGCCGACCTCGTATGCCTCCTTCTCCTATTCTTATTCATAACTCCGTACTTTAATATCTTATCTATCTTAGACCTAATTACTTTATTCCTATATCCGCATAGCTTACATATCATGTATCCGTCGACTTCAACCATTACGTAGTCCCTAATACTTTCACCAGCTTTCCTAGCCCTTTCGTACAACTCCTTGTTTAGCCTACCGTTTATAGCATCGGTCTTAGATACCCTACCGACTATACCATCGGTTACCGCACACCATATCACCTTTACCATGTTCGCTAACTCGCTTAACCTATACCTATCCATTTTTAATCCCACACGGGAGGTATGAATAACATGAGCACATGAGGTATGTTCTTGTAATAATTTCCAGTTTCTACAATCCACTCGACCCTTGGGCCGCCGAACCTTTGAAGTAGGTTCAACCTCTTTGCTGCCAGTATTATCCTAACTACTGCACCATTCATCTTATCCCTAGTCTCGAACTCCGCTATTATACTCAAAGGGAGCTTAGTCGTTATCCTTCCGTTGAACTGCTTAACTATCTTCTCTACTTCCTTATGGAACTCCCTAATTCGTTTTGGTAATTTGGAGAATTCGTACATTACACATACCACACGTATATTCTCGTAGGTCATATAAGTACGTTTGGATATTTAAACGAATATAGCATTTTCACTATTAAATTAAACGTTTAAAAATAAAAACAAGAATACGACAATCATTTTTAAATATTTATTTTAAAACAAACACATAATGCGAAAACGATATATGATGGAAAATTATAACCTTTTGTCTCCCCCCTCCCCCTCATGGAGTTAATTTAACAGTTTGTTTAAATTTAAAATTAAGATGAAAATTACCTATATAACTGATTATGGGATTGGTTTAAATAGTTCGCCAAACATCTTGGCATATGGTGATAAAAGGATGGCCAGAACAACTATCAAAGCAGCTAAAGAGAAGTGGGCGGACAACGTCAAAGATGCTAAAGAGAGAAACAAATACAGAAAAGGCGTTGCTGAATTCCTAGGCGTATCTCCCGACGAAATAGTTGGACTTCCTGCCAAACATTGGGATGAATTCGCTGAGGAAGCAGAAGCTTACAAAGACAAGTATGAGAAGGGTCTAAAAAGAGCTTACACAACAAGACCATAAACTCGGTAATGAATACCAAACTACATCAAAGTTCAACACTTTTTCACTCAATTACGTTTTCTGAAAAAGTGTTTAGAACAGTTTACCATACCTTTTATATCTGTAATTGTATCCGTAGTACGTTGTCTGTGACGGTTTCCAACTGTACTTCTTCATTATATCTATTAACCAATCCACGTACTTCTTAGGGTCATCCTTATTCTTACATAGTCTACCAATCCTTATGGCATCCCTAACATCTTTTGTATAATCAGCAATCTTCTCAGCTATGTACTTAGCCACATCTTCATCTATATTCTCCCTTCTCGTAAGTACTGCTTGTGCTACCTTTATGAACGTGGGTTTGTCGTACTCCTTCAAGTGTATTGACAAGAACCTAGACCTTACCTCCCAAGGTATCCTATCTATTCTGTTTGCCGCTCCGAACAACCATACCTTTACGTGTTCCTCTTTATGCCTCCTATGTTTATCAACCATCACTATTCCAGTTTCTGCTATCGATAGTAATGCTGTGTAGTCCTCACCCCTCATCTTATCCAACTCATCTATAACTATGTACTTCGGTTTGTACATCAGTATCCACTCTTGGAAACCGACCCTAGTCGTAGAACCACCTAAGAACATCTTCGAGTTGGGTAACCTAGATATTTCAAGCAAGAATAGTGTCTTTCCAGTCGAGGGTGGGCCAACGAACAAAACGTGAACTGGGTCATCAGCTTGTAACGCATCCTTAAGTAGCTTCTTTATATCATCGTACCCCTCTATTATATCGAACAGGTCATCTGGAATCCTAGTAGAGGTAACTTCCTTTACCTTTAACGCCTCTTCTGCCTCATACAACTCTATGGCATCCTTCACCGCCTTCCAGTTTTTCAACTTGTACTCTCTCCTTCTAGCGGTACTGTATACGTCTAATATACCATACGTTGCAATCTTCCTTATTATATGTGGTGCTACACCAACGTCTGCCCACTCCCAATATCTCCACATCTTGTTTTCGGCTTGTAACTCTGCCTCATATTCCACTATTTCCTTAAGCACATCTAATAGGTCTGGATTTTGTTGAAGAAGTTGAAGGGTTTTCAACATAATCTTCTCATAGTTACCCTTTCCAGAGCTTGTTTGCAATTCTTTCTACCTCCTCCATACCTATTCTTTTAGAGTTGGGGTTTATAATTTCAACTACTACACAAGGCTCATTTACCTCTTTAATCCATTCGGATACTATTTTACCGTCTTCCTCAACTAACTTTTTAGGTCTCCCAAGTATTTTAGACTTCAGTAATATTATTAATGCACCTAACGGCGTTTTCGGTACTTCAATTGTATACGTTATCCCAAACTCATCGTAGAACTCCCTAGACCTCACTATATCACCGTTGTACGCGTACTCGTTTTCTATAACTCTCAACTTAATGGTCATAAACCCTAACTCCAAAGCCTCCTCGTACTCTGCTAATTTTTCTACGTCAACCCTCTCTAGTATTTCATCCAACTCCATTTTTACTTCCCGAAAAAATGTTTGTTGTAAAGTTTTTTAAATCATTTGAAGGGAAACATCTCCAGCGTGTTTTTCTACCTCCTTGTATATCGCATCTATAAACGGTTTCACCGACTCATATACATCTCCAATAAGTTTTCTCAAGTGTTTTCTCCCCTCTTTTATCATCGTTGTAATTATCTTTTTAACGCTATACTCTAAGTCAAGCAAGTATAAGTTTTGTAGCTTACTTACCCTAGATTCTACATCATACATACCATTCTTCGATGTTATGTCAACCCTAATCCAAATACAGCGTGGTCTGAAGTAGTTACTATAATCCATTCCTAACTCTAGTACGTGATGATTAGAGCTCACCGAATAAATTGCACCTTTAAACTCACACGGTTTATTCCAAACACCGCCGTCATCATATACCTTTAGGTCATTAATGCTAAAACTAAACGTTATTTTACTTCCAACCTCATCTTTCAATATTTGTAATACATTTATTATATCCATTACCTCACTCATGTGGTTTCGTACTACCTTATTCGTTACACTCTCAAGGGCGATTTTATACGCATTATTTAACTTACTCTTCATTTCAATTAGCTTCTTACATTCGTTTGCCAATTCCATTACTGACATAACCACACCCCCTCAAACCACCTCAACGGCGACATCTGGTATATACCTCTTTACCTCGTTGTACAACACATCTACAAGCACTTTATCATTTTCAGCTAATTTGTTGATTTTATTGGCTAATACATCCTTTGCCCTATTTATTATTTCAGTAATTATCCTCTCTATTCCATCCTCTAAATTTAATAGATAGTTATTGCCTAGATGTACTATAGTCATAACTTTGTATTCATTACCTTTTCGTGCTATGTTAACCTTAACATCAAAACCTACCTCAAAATGGATGGCATAATATTTATCGTCTAACCAACCCATCGTTACATAGAAGGCTCTTCCGTATTTCTTCCTCTTACCATCTTCAAGCCACTCTAGACCATCTACGAAAACATCGTACGTTATTGACCTTTCGATTACATCCCTAAGCATATATAATGCATTCATTACATCCATTAGTTCATTTATATGTTTTAGTACTACTCTGTTTATCATCATCTCTGTTGCAAGTTTATACGCTCTCTTAATTTTCTTCTTACTCTCCATCAAGTCTCTGTACTTATTTGCTAACTCTATTATTGACATTACTATCATCCTTTAATAAACTCTTTATCTTTCCCGAAAATGAAAAAGTTATTTGAAGTTTTTAACTTCTAACTCTAACTTCTCTATTGCATCCATTATCCTCTTCTCCATAGCTTCGGCATCCCTTAACTCTCTTAACTCCCTTTCTAACTCCTTCCTCCTCTTGTAAAGCCTATCGAGTTCCTCGATTATTTCCTTCCTCCTATCTATTACCTCTAGGTACGACTTTATGTTCTCTTTTACGTCCTTATACTTACCCTCCAAATCCTTAACTTCCTTGCTTAACTTCTCTATTTCCTTCTGTTTCTTACCTAGTTCACTCAAGTACTTCTTTATAGCCCTATAAGCTCCATCGACCTTCTGTAACTGCCCTTCAAGTCTGTAGTATTGAGACCTAAGCTCTGACAACCTCCTCTCCAACTCATCAATCTTAGCTTCCAGTTTACCCATCTCGTTTACGATTTTCTCCCTATCTTTCGGCAATTTCGATAACGCCTCATCTACGCTACTATAACCAACGGTTGATAGTATGTTCTTTATCTTGAAGTTTATGAACCTGACGTCTTTCTTAAGTTCGTCGAGCTTAGTTACCTTAGAGAGGTACTCGTTGTTGTACTCTATTACCTTCTTTATCTTAGGCTCTAACTTCTTACCTTCCTCCTCTAACTCCTTTATCCTCTTGTTTACTTCTTCCAACTCCTCCTTTATTCCACTTAACTCCTTCTTCTTCCTCCTTACCCTTTCTAGCTCCATCTTAAGCTCTGCTATCCTCTTAAGTGTGTTCTCCTTCCTCCTCTCCACCTCGCTTTTTGCTTTCATCTCCCTTATCTGCTTTAGAACCTTCTTAGTACTGGTCTCCTTACTCTCTATCTTCTCTATTATATCCTTGGTAGCATACTTAATTATTGTTAGTAACTCCGAAACCCTAGACTTTGATATGCCTAACTTTTCGGCAATCTCACTATGACTATATCCTTTCTCCTTGAGCTTGGCTATTATCCTTGCCTTATCTATGGGCGTCATATGAACCCTTATGTTCTCCGAGAACAGTATCCTATACGCTTCATCCTCATCCTTAACGCTCACTATGATTGCTGGTACCTCAGTCAGTCCAACTTCCTTGGCAATTCTGTACCTTATATGACCTGCAAGTAGCTGGTACCCATTTTCGATAGGTCTTACTATTATCGGTACTAATATGCCGTACTTCGATATGTTGTACTTTAACTCGTCGTACTGTCTTTCATCTATATCCTTTCTCTCGAACAGTATTGACTTTATTTCATCTATTTTCACGTTTTGGAGCTTCATTACTTACCACCAAATAACCTATATGACCTAAGTGCGTACCAAATACGTTTTGATACTTCGATAGGTAGACCAGATATGTAGAGCCTATTCTGTTGTTCATCATACATTATGCTGAACGTGCCTAACTTTGACTCGAAACTCCACATCATTTTATCGTACGTGAACTCGCATTTCGTTAGCCTAGCATCTGGTACTATCATTTTTACGATAAATTCTACTACGTTCATTGCCCCATCTCTGTCTTTATCTCTATTATTACCCTATTGCCTTCCTTCAACCCTAGTGCCTCTACTATCTCCTTCGGTATTTGCACGTAATACCAAGTGTACTCCTTATCCTTTCTTTTCATCTTCCTCTTTATTATTTTACCAACTACGTTGATACCCATCACTCATCCCGAAAACATCTTAGAGTTTCTATATAAAAGTTTATATCACTACTTGAAAAAGTTTGAGAGATTTTATAGATACTTTACAGCTAAATCAGTACCTATAAATTTTAACAACTTTTCCAACTCATCTTTCATCTCTTTTACTTCTCTATCTACCATAGCTAACTTTCGCTCTACGTGATTTATGAACGAGTTCACCACGTAGTCGAACGCTTTATCGAGCTTCAGTATAACATCATTAATTCTTCTGAAGAACGTCGATTTATCACCCTCTGGTGGCATTATCGTTGAAGATGTGTACTTTATCATCTTATCCTTTTTGTCGACCACAAGGATTACATTCATATGAGGCGCCCTGACCGTAATTTCATCCCTATCACCACTAAACCTTATATAAACATCACCTCTGGAAAGCTCCATAGAGGGTTTCCCTATGTTATACTTACCGAACTTCTTCAATATGTCAAATATTTTAATTATCATATCATACCTCTCATTTAACACCTTCTGTATTGCCAATCCAACAGCATCAGCTAAGATTTTGGGATTCATGTTTGTCAACTTCTTATACCTATTACCAATATTGGTAACCCTCTCTGCTAATCTATTTAACCTATCCATAACATCCTTTGCCCTCTCCTTACTGTTTTTTGAAGAAGTGGTATTGTTTGGATTCACACCTTCTTTCCTCCAATCCATTACTATGTTTATATTTATACCATCCTTCTCTTGTAATATTTCAATCGCCTTTACGTTTTTTAATACTATATCCCTCTCACTTATTTCAAAACCCTTTAAATTATAACTATCATAGAGACTTCTTATAATGTTTGAAATATTTTGTACAAACTCAACGTTGTTATAACTTCCACAAACTCTTATAGTTAGCACTATTGTACCAGCTAGTTCATCATCAGATAAACGTGCCGATATTGGGAGCATTACTGTAGTTACCTCTCTCTACGCAACATCGTTTCCTCTTTATAATATTCCTTAACCTTTTCTAAAGTTTTTTCATCCTTCTTGGTAAGCATATATTTCTTTTCCACCTTCTCTAACGCTTTTTCCATCTCTCTGAACTTCTCAGCTACTGTCTTACTAAACCTAGCCTCTATACCCTCTATAGTAGGTCTTCCATCGATAGTTCTCGGCGTTTCAACTATGTAATACCTCATTCCGTACATGTTTATTATGTATAATGTTTTATCATCTACCACATCTTTTACTAATACCTCATGGGATTTTAGTCTATTGTACGCTCTAATGCTTTGTTCGACGGTTTTTTCTTCTAATCCCAAAGTTCTAGCAATTTCCTTTACGTTTTTACCTCTCTCTATGAGTTCCCTTATGGTAGGTTTTTTACCAAGCATTTTGTATATAGCTTTAGCTATATCGCCTCCAAACCTCTTTACGGCATCTAAATTCCTCGTATACGTTATACTTCTATCAGCTACCCTAACTACTATGGGTCTTTCCTCATAGTAACCTACGTAGTACTTTACACCTGAATCGGTTTGAAGTACCTTAACGTTCTTCATAGCCTTAAGTTTGCCGTAGGCAAGAATGGCATTCTTTGCCGTACCTATGCTAACTCCGAGAGTTTTTGCTATTTCCTCCGCCGACTTACCTTCCTCTATAAGGTCTAGTATACTCCTCTCCTCCTCAACCTCCTTTTTAACCTCCTCTTTTACCTTAACCTCTGGTGTTAACATTAGTTCAACATATTTATCGTGGTACCTTACGCCGTGTATCGTTAAGCTTTCATTAAATCTAACCTCGTTTTCTGTCGGCTTAATTAACTCTTTTATTTCCTTCTTACCGACTAGTGGTAGGTCTACGTCGAACACCAATACTACACCCATCTTGGTTACCAAGACCTTTTTTAATGCTACGCTTTTATCACTCATTTTATCACTCCCGAAGAAATCGTTATCAAGAAAGTTTAAAAATTGTTTAGATAACTTTAAATCTCATCTATTGACTTATTTATAAGCCTATCTTCCAACTCTGACATTATGTGTTCGTATAAGTCCCCCTTAAAACACCTCTTTATATCCTCTACTAGTTCCTCCATTTTTATGTTCTTCAACTCATCCGTATCATCTATGCTATCGTATATCATGCCGTATGGATTTTCATCACTCTTTAGCTTGTATAAAGAGGCTATGTATACTGGTAGGAATAATGTGTTCATTTTGTTTAAGTAGTATACCAATAGCTTATCCTTATACAATACTAACATACAATTAGACCTCTCTAGGTATACCAGCTTTATTGTAGGTCTTCCCAATCTTCTTACTTTTAATATTCTATATGGATTATTCAACGCCTTTTTTACAATACCATCATATTTTTTAGCTTTTTCAACATCAACTCTGGAGAACAACTCTGGGTTAATTTTCTTAAAACCTGTTAGCGTGGTTGATAATGCCTTAAATATCTCATTAATCATCGGTATTACATATATGGTAGCTATAGCACTAACTATTCCTCCGATTACATCAATTACATCTATACTATCTGATTTATCGTTCGTGGTACTCATTTGACGTTCCCGAAAAATGATTGTTTATACTAATTTATAAACCGATTTGATTAAATACCAGCAAGTATAACTTCTACATGGGTTCGACCGCCGAACTAATGGTGGGAGCATGATTGTGCAATTTTGCTGTGCGAAATGTAATAGATGTTTCAGAGCGGTAGAACTAGATGTGAAAGCTGAAACGTTTAATGGTATAGTGAGGGTAATGTATTACTGCCCAATATGTAAATCATTAATAGGCATTAAAATAATTTAGGACTAGATTGTAACCGCTATAATGGTCTTCTTAACCCTATAAAGTGGCACGGCGTGTAAGTTTACCATTTCTTTCTTGGGAGGTCTGCTTATTAGTGGAAAAATGTTGATGTATGTTTTTCCATCGAAATATGTGTAGTGTGATGGCACGTAGTACACCTTGTTTTCATCTATCTGCAATCTAGGATGCTTTATCATTACTGAGCCTTTTACCTCTATGGTCTTGTTGTCATTCATAACCCTAGTAATGTACACCTCTGGGTCGACCTCCTTGATTGCTCTGTATATCAAGTACCTGTTGTTATATCTCTTGAACCTACACTTGACTACCTTAACCTCATCGTTCTTTATTATCTCATCTCCCATCCATCTAGGTATTATAATCATAATTGTGTAACCGTTTTCGCTATGCATGTGTACGTAATCCCATTTATTATCTTTCTTCGACCTATATATCGACGTTATCGGTATTATCACTACTACCCCTCCCTCCCAAACCTCTTCCTATACCTAGCCATTATTACGTCGAACATCACATCATCTATCTCATTTACCACTTGATATAAGTAGTTTATCGCTTTATCTATTTTCTCGGTTCTCACTACCAATTTTCTGTAACCCCTATTCATTAGTAGTATATAGTGTACTATCTTCATTAACCTTATCCTAGATAGCCTACTCTTTCTGTGGAACAGTATTTCGTTTACCCTATTGACAAATACCTCCAACCTCCTCTCCAATTCGTTTAGTATTTTGTTCAACCCCTCTGGCGTTAGGCTATACTTATTACCACCCTCCAACTTCAATAGTCCAAGCCTTCGCATTAATGATGGGGATATAAGGGCTCTGTAGTCCAGCGTGGATGGGGTTATGTAGTTATTCACTAGATGCCTAAGTATATACATCGGGAAATCTTCAACATCTGCCTCCTTTACTTTTATTTCCTTGTCGCCGACCTTTACGCTATTAAAATGTCTGGCTAGATGTATAGCCCTAGCCAAGGTCTTTATCTTTTCGTCTGGTTCGACAACCCTCATTATACCCCTATACTTTACCAACCTCCTAAATGCTCGATACAGTATGATGTACATTTTATCTAGGTTTAGCGGAAAGCATATGTATCCCCTATACTTAGCGAACTCCAAGTAGACCTCTGCTAATGACCTAATATTTCGTTTGTGGTATAAGTCTAGTATTAGTGCCTCGTACTTTGTTAGAACGTCTTTCCTTATTTCGTTTAATGGTACTGCTAATTCTAAGGTTATTGCAAGTCTGTTTCCCTTAGGCATTTTCAATCCCGAAAAAGTATATAGTATGTTGTACTGACGTTACATAACGCTTTGCTGTAAGCTCTTTAAATTGGCTTGTTTTTTACCTAGTTTTTCTACGGTTGCCTTTATTATATCGTAACCTAACGAGTACCTTATCATATCTTCGGATAACATGAGCGATAGTTTAAACTTTAACTTCTCCTTATACTTCTCATCTTTCACGGTATTTATTATCTTAAGTATATCGGCATATTTATCGAAAAGTAGTGGAACCCAATACGACGTTCTTATTAGGGTGTTGGTTACCGTAGCAAGTATAGCTGATGCTATCATCTCACACATCTCGTTCATGGTTCTATCATCGTAACCCTCATATGCATCTTTTACCGTATTCAAAGCCACATTCTTAAATACCTCATGGATTACTTGAAAAGCCTCTGAAAGCTTTTTTACATCCTTTACTAGGTTCGTTACCTCTTTCGGTAATTTAAACTCCAACTCGGACATACCCAACTCACACTCTGTTAGTGAGTTATATTTCAACTTTCCCGAAAAAATATATTAGTTAGTTTGTTGTTCGATTATAACCCTCAACTTATTCTCTAAGGGTGCTAATACACCCATCAACCTCTCCATAATATGCTTCAAGTACTTCAAATCATCAGTCCCATACTTTGAATACGCTTTGCTGATTATTTCGTAAAACTCTTTTACGTTCAACATCATCATAGCTACGTCGTATGCTCTGAAGAACCAAGCCTTTTCTGAGGTTATGGTAATCTGCAATCCTGCCATACACGGTTCGATTCCTATCGAAATTTCATTAATGTATATATTTATAACCAGTATTACAGATTTCAACGAGACCTTGGTGGCATGTGTAATTAGCGTAGTACGGGTCGTCGTAGTTATCGGTATATAGATGTCAACATTTACATCAACCTCATACTCTCTATAATCGTGGCTTGTGTTGTATAGTTTGTCAATCATCGATAATACATCTTTTTCTTCAAGTAATGCATATTGAAGCTTTCCGATGACCTTACTGAATACATCATCTATTTCGCATCCCATCTTTTCAACATCCATCAATTTAGTTATCGCGTTATATAAGCGCGATGGCAAGCGTACCACCCAACTCATTTAATATAGTATTTACTATCAATCGTTTCCTCTTTACCCTTTCATTCATAACTTTAACCTTTTCCTCGACGTAATCTGCAATATTATCGTTAAACGCTAGGAAGTGTACGACTTCAACATCATCGCTTAAAGTCCGAAAGAATCCCTTTGTAGAGCCAATTAGCACGATTTTATCGTGTTCAATCATTAAGGACTTCACATACATGGTGAACTCTTTGTTATAGCGATTATCGTATACCCTCACTTTTTCTAACTTCTTAAATGGTATCTTTATCCGCTTGTTTTGTCCGTAATTACCAGCTTTGATACGTTCCCTAACCACGTTCATATCGTAAATCTTTGACCAAAGACTATAATATTCGCCAGAAAGTTTTGCTACTTCCCTAAGTATCGATAGACTCACTTCAACTCACCTATAACCCTCTTGTACATCTTTACCCTCCCCTCAAGCTCTTTTATTATACGTTTTGATGTCGTTTGTAGTTTATCTAGGTTCAATATACCGTTTTCTATGTATACATGGAATAGGTCTTTGTTTTTTAATCGACTAACTTCGCTTATCGCTATTGGTATATAGACGTTATATTCGTTCTCTCGTGATAATATCAAATATGCGGCTTTGTCGTAGGAGTCGACTTTTATTTTCACTATGTTAGCATTTATAGTCACAATCTTCCTCTCCTCACCGAAATCTCCTCGTAAGATACATCTAACCTTTATTGGCTTATTCAACACAACCTCTAATGTCAAATCTTTATCTACATTATCGCCAAAAAACATCTTCCAATTCTCAATTAACATCTTCTTCACTTCCTCTATTGCGCGTTCCCTAACTTCATCGTACTCATTTATTTTAGCCAACAAATCTATTATCGACATCTTGTAGGCTTTCGATGGATACACTATTATGATTTTACCATCTTCTAATTTTTTGGTTATGACTACGTCATCACTCATCACTCATCCCGAAAAAGTTGGAAGCTACTCGCTGGTTACATCTACTTCAGCATGTATTATGGTTAGTTTATTTCCATACTTTATGGCTATTAACCTACCATCTTTGTATAACCTATAGAACCTATTTTTGTCGGTTTTATAGACGTAATTTAAAGCCCTTTTGAGCACCTTGAACTTTTTCACGACTTTTTCTTCGCCGTTTACTATGTCGACCTCAGCTAACGTATATAACGCCATAATTAGCCATCAACCTCTGTTAGTATTCATACCATGCCTTTCTAATAGTCTTCCTATATACGGTTATTCCATAATCTTCGAGTTTAGATATTAACTTAACGGTATCCTTAAGCTTGGGTTCTGGTAGTTTGTTATCATAGTTATCGTATCCTATGTAAACGAACTCTGGTTTTATAGCATATACCTCTTCGGCGAAACCGCTTTTAAATTTGATTATGGGTTCAATAGATATCATAGTTCTAGCATTCGGTAGTAAATCCCTCAACTTTATCATAGTTGAAATCCTCTCAGATGGTAGCGGAGGTCTAACGTTTTGTCTAACTTCAATTATGTAGACCAAATCATCGTTGGTCTCAATAGTAGCTCCTAATATCACATTACTCATCCTAGATAGATTATCAAATATTTCTTCTTCCAAGTACCTCTTCGGGTTTTTGGTCAGCAATAAGAATGTAGTTCTCGGAAACCTCTTGATTGTCGATAAAACCTTTAGTATCCAAGACTTTGGTACCCATTCACCGAACATATCTCCCATATCAGCTACGAATACTAGCTCGTTAGGTTTGAACTTAGCCTTTAGCTCTTTTTCGTAGAACATAGGTCTGAAACCGTACTTGTACTTATCTAACATCTTCGATAATCTATCTTCAGCTAACCTCCACGCCCAACAGTATGAGCATAGATGTTTACATCCTATGATTGGATTCCAAGTTCTGGTTACTTTGTGAAACATCCTAGTGCCTTCATATTTACCCATTTCCAATCCCGAAAAAGGGTTAGATGTTTTTTAGTACACACCTAGCCGTAAGCTCTCCTATAATTCTCTCTCCTACGTCTCTCGGTATTACTCCCCTCGATATAGCTTCGGTTATCGTGTATATTATACTCCTAATAACGTTCTTCTTCAACACCGAGCTAACACACCTCTCCTTGAATTTCCCTAGTATGTTTGTAATTAAGTCCATTATGTAGTACCACTCTATGGTCGAGTAGTACCTCACCTTACCGTCCTCTCTAATAGCTACAAGCCCTCCGCTAGGTATCCTAATGATTATGTAGTTCGTTCCATTAACGTTAATCAACTTAGGCATTATAACATCCTTTGATGTGCTGGTAAACGATAAAGATGCTTTACTCATACCGACTACATCATCTATAGCTTTACCAACCCTAACAACATCATTAGGGTCGTAATCGTAACACGTTTTATATAGAACATCATACAACGCAAACATCGTACCCTTCATTACCTCTCTATCATAAAATGTTGTACTACTATGTACCTCCCTCCAGAACTCTAAGAATTTTATGAAGTTATCGATTTTCTTTAATGCGTTTATTTTGCTATCCGATTTACGTACATCTAGTAATAGTCCCTTGAACGTAAAGGCTAGTACATCGTTTACACCGTGAAGCTCTGTAATTGCTGTAAACACCGTTAGTATATCGAATAGGCGTTTAAGCGTAGTTATAGCTCTCTCATCATCGGTATACCACACTAGCTTCACTACATCTGCGCTGAAGTTAAAAGGTATCGTTACGCCCTCCATTTTTACCTCTTTTATCAGACCCTCATACTCAACGCTCGGTTTTCCTAATAGCATAGATGTTAACTCTATTGCGAATTTATCAATCCCAAAATCGATACCTCCGTTACTGTGAATTATGTACCTGAAATAAATATCAGTTAGTGATTTTTCATCAACTAACTCTAAATCTTTAACGTTGCCTTTTACTATCATAATTTTCAAATGATTTGTCATATCATGGTATCCTAGTACCGTGTACATCGTTGCTCCCGAAAAAGCGTTTGTTATATTTTTTCTACTGCTACAATACTACCGTATTTACTCATAATGGTCTTTATCCTATCCTCCTTTAAATACTCCATACTAGTTAGTACCTCCCTTGCCGTTTCCTCCATAAATTCCTTAACGTCGTCAATCATTTCGTTTATGTTTTTCAGAATCCTATCTAGTTTCGTTAGTATTTCAACTATTAATGCCACATCTTCCTCATAATAAGTACAATTAATTTCTAGTTTACCATCACTACCTACGCTTATGTTAAAGGTCACACCAAATATGCTCAAATACATCAACATATCATCTTTATTTTTAGAGACCATAAACGTTAGTGATATGCCTAGTGGTTCGCGAGATGCAGTTATCGACAGTACATCTGACTCTACAGTACCATATGGCGTCGTATACCCCTCATTACTAGACTTTACTAGCTTCTCCTTTCTTCTAGCCCCTAGCTTATCGTAAAAGGTAAATATATGCCTCATCAACTTACCTAGCTTAATCAACTCATCAAGTCTAGATGTTATCAACTCATCAAGTTTCTTGGGCAGTACTATGTTAAATGCACTCTTAACAAACGACTTATACTTAGACCTAGTTTCCAACTCTTTTATTACGTTATCAAAAACACTCATAGTATCACCCTTTGAGAGATGTTAGAGTTTTTCTATGCTTAACTCGGTAGCGTATTTTTTAATTATTTTATCCATATTATCATTAGTAAACATCTTAGCTCCCGAAAAAGTGATGTAATGTTAGTTTATTTTGGCATCTGACAACCATCATCTAGTCTCCATTATGTGTGTTACTTTTGGTCTCCTTCTCACCATTAGCACTATAACTGCTATAATTATCGTTATGCATATTATTAGGAATGCTGTGTACAGCGGGTTAAACAATACCCAGTACTTGGCTTTCGTTAAAGCACCGATTATGACATCTATGCTAAGCCTAGCATCGTTTAAGCCCTGATTGTAAGCTACCATTTTACCTGATAGTCGCAATATCGTTAGTTGCCTTAGGCGGTTTTCGAGGTAGCGTAAGTCATATTTTATGGCGCTAAATCTAGTCTCGGACGTCGGGAAAATCCACGCTGGATTACCCTCGTATTTGTTAAGTAACCCTAGTGCTTTACGTACGTAAGCCCTCATCCTACTTGCATATGAGCAAGACTTAGCCCTAGTTAGCTCCCCTATAGCTACATCTATTGGATATACGTCGTTTATCCAATGGAGGTACGTTACTATGCCTAGTATTATTAGTACCAAAGTTATTACTGCTAAACCCTTTTTCCTACTCATTTCCCCTCCCGAAAAACGGTCTGCGTTATACTATATCAACTCTTCTGATAAAATCACCGCTACCTCTTTATCGTACTCTATCAACTTCTTTATCACATCCTTACACTCGGTGCATAGGTATTCGATAACCATTACCTTACCCCCCTCTCTATCATAAACCCTTTGGGTTCCGTACATGTACACCTTGAGTTTATCGTTAAGTATCATTTTGATTACGTTTACTAACCTCTCCTCGTTGGTCATCCTCAGTAATTTAACTATGTCCTCCTTATTACCCTCAACTACTATAATCTGACCGTCAATACAATTCGTACACCATACTTCATCAAATTCCATAAACTCCTCAATCCAATCATCGTACATCCTATGATATACTATGTTTACCGTTATATCATCATTAACTTGGTTATAGGATGGCTCGAAATACACCTTACCTAAGGTAACTACCCTAATCGAACCACATCTTAAACATATAGGTAGGTGTTTGGTGTTAGACATGCTTTCAATCCCGAAAAAGCGTTTTAGAGTTTAACGATTGATATTATATGTCCGAACTCCTTGAGAAATACGTTGTATTCTAGCTCACCCATCTTCTTTATACATTTAATAGCTTCCTCGAGTACATCCTCATCCATATTAATGATTTCATCGTTTACCACTAGTATTTCATCGCTCCTTAACCTCTTGGGTATCTTCCCTTCGTAGATTACATCATATGCCTTCAGAAAGGCGTTTCTACCGAAAAACACGGCAAATACCTTCCTCTTAAGCTTTACATCGATAACTATTAATGCCCACTTATTGAGTATCCTAACTGGGTTTACCGTGATTGTTCCAAATAACTTAACGATTTTCTTCTCCTTCCTATACACCTCCCAAATCTTGTTTCTAAGTTCGTCATCAATCTTGCCCTTTCTCCTACTAATCATCCTAACCACTAGCGGTCTTGTGTACCTGCCCTTATACCTTTTCAATATATTGTAAATTTCATCAGCGTTTTCAATTATGTGTTTAACCTCATCATATTTCCCCCTAGCAATCTTACGTATTAGGTTTCCACCAAACCTACGTGCTACCTTTCTGATTTTGCATACAGCTTTTAAGGTCTTGGTAACATCATCTGGACATTTAAACCTAATTAATAGGTACCAATTAGTATGATGTCCCCTAAACAATAATATTGGTTTACCTACTTGCTTACAACTCTCGAATACGTATTTTTGTAAACATGCGGTGCTATCTAAGTTCGAGACCAATCTTATTTTAGGTGTAGCATTTACGACCGATTGATATGGAAAACCAGCTACTAAACATCTAGGGTTTTGTTCAGCTATAGCCGTATCATAATCTAAGGTCTTGACTATTGCACCGCTTACGACATCTGTATACTTTGGATTTACCAATAATATTAACATATCTGCTGTATACATTAAAGCTACGTTTCTATACTTCATATCGGTTCCCGAAAAATATTGTTTAGAGTAGTGCTTGGGATAGCATACATCCTACATCCTTCAATACCTCGCGTACAATATTTAAGCTCTCGATGTTCACCTTCGGGTACTCCTTTATCACGTCGAACACTTTAGATATCAAGTTGCTGTTGTGTAGCATGTACTTGGATAATATTCCAATCGTTTTAAGTCTATATCTAGTCTTACCAGTCTTCGCTACATCTGAAATCGTTATACAGAGCTTAGCTACGTTACCGAGAGCGAATATTGAGAAGTGTAAAGGTCTTTCCGTTACTATTAACGCTTTAACGTTTGGAATATAGATGAGTGTTGATACGTCATCAAGAGTGTCAAGCCACTTGTTCCTCTCGCGGATTGTGGTGAACTTTACCGTATCATCGAATCCATATAGTATTTTAAGACCATCTATAAATCGCTCGACCATTTCCCTTATCCTCTTTACAACCTCCTCGTTTATGCCATGTTTTAACACCATGCGTGATATTAGCTTTCTGAAGTCTTCTCTAGCTGATGGTGGTGGTAGATAGCCGTACCGCTTAAAGCAATTCTTACACTCCCTGTTTAACTCCTGAACTCTCTCTTCCACATCATTCATTATATCAATTATTACATCAACATCTTTGTATTTACTATATATTTCATCCTCCGATACCTTTCCATATGCCAAACTAGATATTAGCTTTATAGCTCCCATAGGTGCTACTTCTCTAAGCTTTAGGAGGTACATAACTACTTCGGCTATCCTCTTCGGACATCGTATCTTAAACGTAATTCCACCACTATCTATACGCTCTAGTTTGAACTCTGTAGATGCTTTTTGTAGATACATTAGTAATTCGTTAGTGTATTCTACTGCTACCGCTCTTGTAAAGTCGTATGCTTGTCGTTCGATTCGTCTAAAATTAAACTCTGGTATTATAATCATGAAGTATGTTGGTTCATACTTTACTATTATATCTACGTCCATTTCTATCCCGAAAAAGTGGTTATGGTTCCACCTCGATAAACTCTATTTCAACTTTGTCACCTAGCCCCTTTATAGCCTCGATTACCTCGTTCGGTATTTCCATTTCATGAGGTATCTCGCTATAATTCCTTAAGTTTATCGTGATTACAACCCTCCCTCGTAACTCAATCCACACATCCATACCGACTATACCGTTTTCTATTAAGGAGGCTAACATTTTATGATATGTGGCTATTAATTTTGGGTCGCTAACCTCTAAGTAGTGGTACATGGAGGTAAACGGTTCGATGTAATAGCTCTCATCGTATAGATATATTATGTTCTTTACCATTGGCTCAAAGTAGCTTACCTCTACTACCTCCTTTTTCTTATTTAACCTTATTATCAGTCCAAATTCGGCGAACACCGTTGGTGCTACTAGCTTCATCTTCATTAAATCATCCTTACCTATGAGGGTCATGGTTAGCAATCTTTCTAAGTCGTCAAGAATGGTTATTACATTAGCCTTACGTAATTTGTTAATTTCCTCCTTTGATATCGTATACTCGAACCTAGCTTTTAAACGCTTCAAGAACTCCGTGTACTCAATTTCCTTGTCTACTAGTTTAATTAGGTGTGGTATTATGTCGTACGGGCTTAACCAATGCACGTAGTAAACATCTATCCTATTGACATCTTCGGGGGAGATTAACATCCTTTTTGGTTTACTCTTCACTTTTAGATGTTCTACTAGTACGTAACCCCTATGCCCCATCCTAGCTCCCGAAAAATGTTTGGATTAATGTGAAGTTAGTATTATTATGTTACCATAGTCTATCAGGTTATCACTCCTAATATCCTTGATTAACGTTTTAGCTAGTATCGGAGGTATGAATACTATATCCATCTCCTTTTCAAAGCTCTCTAACTCCCTTTTGGTAGCTTCGTTTATCATAGCCTTGTTCACAACGTATATTCGTTCGTATCTAATACGGTAATAACCTCTCCTCCTTCCCATCATATGATGTAGCTTACCTACTACGATAACTGAACCTATGTTATTTCTCAACATTTCAATCCAATCGAACTCCTTTGGTACTACCAATCCGTATTGATTTATATCGCTAGGTATCCTTTTGATTTCGTATAATTGGTCTCCCCATGTTGGGCTTTCCTTAACCAAATCGGCGTACTTCTTAATGAATAGCTTGAATGCGTTTTCTGGTATCATGTATAACGGGTAATAGCCTACCTCCTCAAATGCACTATAGTAGTACTCGCTTAACACTAACCACGCTTCGTACCTTTTATCTTCCTCGTTGTAATATACTACGTAGTACATGGTATTTCCCGAAAAACATCATTTATATTGCGTTAATATAACTCTATTATACTAAATATCGTTATTCCACCAATAGTCAATAATAATGTTGATAAGTAGAGATGGTCGATGTTCCACGTTAGTATTGATGTAACTAATAACATAATGCCTCCAACTATGGTTAACGGAGCTAAGATTACGCCTATCAGCAATATTACCCAAGAGCTACGTAGTTTAGTTATAAGCCTATCTATTAAACCCAATTCACATCCCGAAACTATAACATCTCAACTATTAACCAAGTATTTTTAGATAAGAACTTTTTAAATAACATCATAACCCTTTCGTCGTTTACCTCTACCAATTCAACGTGAGCTATAGATACGGTGTTGAATTCCTCATATATTTTTTGGGTTTTTATGTTCAAGTAGAACCTCCCTATCTTCACCCAAGTGGGCTTTCCATCGACGTATATTATTGTTGGTTCTTCGTATAGCGTTAAGCTCTCCCTTTCCGCGTTTTCATGTTCCAACACCTCCTTACTATCCAAATCTATCTTTAGATACGATTTGCTGTGAATAAGCAAGAATATGGTATTACCCTTATATTTTGCAATCATGGTAGCGTACGGTCTGCTTATCAATCCCGTATTATCTATTATGCTATAACCCAATTGTTTCAATATATCTACCATAGCCCTTAAGCTATAATGATATAGGAGGTTACTTCTATCTGGGTTTAGCTCCAGTATTCCTCTAAGCTTATCAATCCTAGCTATACACTCCCTATATACCCTCTTATAATCCCTATACTCCGTTATGTAATCTATCATGTACTTAACTTCGCTATTATCAACTACCACATACTCCTTTACCGTTCCGTATATCGTCTTCCTCTTCCTACTGCCTCCCTCTCCCATTAGAAACTTTTTAGCTAAGTCAACGTATACCATTGTACGCTTTCTCATACTTTTAGAATATCTATGTAACTATTATACAAAAACTTTCCCGAAAAATTATGTTAGTAGGGCTATATTATTTCCTCTAATACCACCTCTGGTAACATATCTACTACCATTTCCCTCGCTTTACCTTTACTCATCAATACCTCGCGAACCAACTTTTTATACTCATCATACCTTAGTAGCTTCACTATTAGCTTCTTAATATGATTGCGGTTTAGCTCACATCCGTAAACACAATCATCGTTCGACAACATTTTTAGCATAGCCCTAGTTATGAATGGCAAAACCCTAAACTTACCTGTTTTAACGTTTATCAATAGTATCGGGTCGTAAACCTTATTCTTTCCTAAGTATACCTCTATCGGTAAAGCATAATCAGATACCTTCCTTATTATCCAATTACCGCATCTTACAATCTTATACTCCCATATTTTGTACAACAACTTTAACATCTCATATTCGTTCCGTATCTTAATTAGTTCCTCTTGTAATATGCTATCTCTAGCTATCAACTCTATGAATTTTCTCTCTGCCTCTTTACCCTCAGCTATCAACTTTAGGTACGTATACTTCGCATGCTTTACGTACTCGAACGGCATACCGAAGAGTTTCTTTTTATCGTTATCGTATAGGTATAACATACCTCCAGTCCTAAATACTAGCTTATCTAGTGTTTCATACGTAGCTTTCTTCCTAGTTACAACCCTAACTCTGGGAATTGCCTCAACTCCATCTATTACATCTAACGTGGATACCTTTATCCTCATACCATCACGAAATAGGTAGTATCGGCTCTCAGAGTTATAACCATCTAACCACTTCGTTTTCACTAAAAACCAAGTACCATCTATAGATTCTACATGTAATCCTAATGGTAGTATGAGGTTTAACCTCTCCTTTGTCGTATACGTATACCATCCGCAAGTCTCAAGCTTTAATATGTCATCGTTGAAGTACCAAGTAGCTATAGGACATCTATGCAGTACGTACTCTACCCTATCCTCGTACACGTAAACCCTATCCCTATACTTGTACTCTCTATCGTAAGCATAACCGTAACATCCACGTTGTTTTTTCCAAAACCTATCTACTAGTTCGCCTTTATCCTTTACTACCAATCTATTCTTTTTCCTCTTACCCATTTCCGCTCCCGAAAAGTATTAGAAAAATATTAGATTATGGTGTGTTAGTACCTCTTACCTCCTTTTCCCATATCCTTACCCTTTTAGAAAAGTTTATGTTGTATTTCAAAGCCTTAAATCCATCTAATAGCTCTGTTTTAGTTCCAGATTGCCATAGTACTAACTCCAAGTCCTCTACCAACTGTCTAAGGCATGTTATAATCGTAGCTATACTCTCTATCATCTCAAATACGTCCTTGACGTTCTTTTTGAAGTTGGTACTTCTGATTAGTTTCATCAGCTTGTTCGTTAGCTTCTCTATCTTCCTTAGGTTGTATTCGTACAGCTTTTCACATTCCTCAAATACCTTTAGGTACTCATCCCTCAACTCATTTATAGTTTTCATGTTTCAACCCTCCCCAATTTCACTTAACATAACCTCTAGTACTGACTTTACCGTATCCTCGAACCATAAGGTTTCACTCTTTATATATTCCATAGCCTTTCTCTTGAACTCCTCCATCGTATCGCTTCCCTCTAGTATATCCAATAACTTCATAACTTCCCCTTCCTCTATTTCATGTCCTTTTCTCCACGCATACAACCATTCCTCTGCTTTTTCCTTCCAACCCATGTTATCTCCCGAAAAATGATTTGGATTAAGCTTAAGAACTCACTTGTCTCTCTCCATAAATCCATGATATCTTAATGTTAGCCTTATACCAGATTATTATCGGTCTTTCACGGGTTATTATTATCTTCCTCTTTTTCTTCCTCCTAGATACTAGGTTCTTTACAATCCTTGCGAATTTCAGAAAGTCGTCTGGATGTATATGTATAGTCCTCCTCTCCTCTACCTTACCCTTTTTCACCTCCTTAATGTAAACGTCTATGTATGATGTCGGTGGTTGGTCGGCAATCCTAATACAAAGGTACACATCTAGGTGTTTTGAGCTAAATACCTTTACCTCCCTTACGGTCTTCCTCATACTTTCATTCCCGAAAAATATTATTTGGTTGAAGATGTTTTTAACTTCCTTATCATCCTAACTGTGCGTATACCGTACAGCAACGCATATACGTACATTGCTAAAAGGCATGCTATTGGTATCAGTAATATCTTTAAACCTTGATTTATTGCACTTATACCAAGTACTATTAACGCGAGTATTACCATGATTGGGGCTATAATACCAACCATTATTAACGTTACGTGCTTTCCCATTTTTATCACCTTAGAGTAGTTCTACTGAGACTTTTGTCTTTACCTCTTCATCGCTCATAACTTTTCCTAGTATATCCTTCGGTACTACAAGTTCCATAACTTCGATAAATTCCTTAAGGTCATCATAACGCTCTGGTAACGGTATTTCGCCTTTCAGTATACCCTTTAAGATGTATTCTATTCTCTCTTTCTCCTTCATATCCAATATTTTTCTAATGGTATTTTCATCAACGGTAACCTCTTCCATTCGGTTACCACAAGCATAGCAAGTCGGTTCATCTGTAACACCATCCCATTCAGCTAGTTCGTACTCTAGCCTACCTCTGTGTAACTTAAAGATTAGTACTCCGTTCTCTAGCCCCATAGTGTACTCTTCTACGTTACCACATGATAGACATATCATTAACTCCTTTTCCATACTCTCTCCCGAAAAATTAAGTGTAAGTTTATGTGAAGTCTTTTAACATTGACGTTACGATAAACTTATGATGGGTATCTAACCAATCCTTCATAAACTCCGCTAACTCCCTTATACCTACCCTTTCAGCATAATCCATAATTTCCCTAACTACATCGTATGTAATGTTCCTACATCCCTTCATTACCTTATTGAAATCTGGATTGTAGTCTCCTATAACTACTATCCTATCACCTGCCCATCTACCTAACGTCTCGTACTTTCCGCTACCTTCCGTTAATGCACAACATAACCAAAAGAGTGCCTTGCTATTCTCGTTTGCTAACCACTCCACGAATTTAACGGGTACTATAGCTACGTACTCCTTTTTATCTAAGTTGACTATGTAATAATACTCTCCCATTTCCTATCCCGAAAAATAGTTTATATGAGTTGTATTGAGGCGTTTACTAAGTCGTCTTCGGTTACCTTATCGAAATCCTTGTAATATCTTTTCGCCCTCCTTATTGCTTCTTTCATTTTTTCCATATCGTATTTAGCCGTGTAGAAGTTTAAGTCGTAACTATATCCCTTAGCCCAAGCCTCTACCACAAAGTACGGTTTCCCATCTAAGCTTAGTACAATCATAAATGCTTTCCTCTTTAGTACTACGCTTTTCACTATGCATGGTTTTATGAATTCATCTTTTTCCAGATACCTTTCCTCCTCTAGTTTGTAAACCTCATAGTTATCTTCGCGTATTATAGCTGGTGTTACCTTAATTCGGGGTGTTACCACCACTCTATTACCTTCACCGCCTTTTTGTTTGGGTCTGGTTTTTCGTTTTCATCCCATAGACATAGGTAATCTCCGTTTACGTAGCATACTACATCCTCCACTAATGCGAAAAACCTTTCCTCCCTTCCATCTTTGAACTTAGCTACAACTATTACATCATCATCATAGAATGGTCTTCCTAAGTCCAGTTCCTTTCTTAGCTTTCTGTAATATTCCTCGTTTACTACCTCTACTATCATTTTAGGCATTACTTCTTCATCTACCTCCATATTGTTTACCTCCATATTTTCATCCCGAAAAATGGGTTAGGTTATTATTTTCGAGCGGTCATACTTCATCTTTTAGTATAGCCATAGCTCTTTTATTTCAAATCCATCTTTGACTAAGTTTGTTACGAGTTTGAGTACACTTGCGTTGAATGGTGGTACATGTCCTAAGTCCTCTGAACCTATGTATTCGTAGTCTGGGTTTTCCTTCAGAAACTTCTTTACGTATTCACAATTGGCTATGTATAGTTCATCTTTTAGCATGGTTTTGTACTTTTCAGATATATCCTTCCTTGCTACTATATCGAGTGCTATTATGTTTGGTACCGCTCCTATATGTACTAGTATGTATCCTTTAGGCTTTCCCATGTTTCATCACCTAGATTAACTCTGATATGATTAAATTCGGTGCTATGTTTTTTAATACCTTTTTAGCCTTTTCCCTTACATCATCGTAGTCGGTTAGCTTTATTATTGCTTTCAAGAGCTTTGTTACGTTATCTATTGGTAGCTTTTTGTATTCATACTCTCCAATTTCAATTTTACCTTGCTCTATTAGGTCTAGTATCCTCATTAACCTATCTTTCCCCTTCATATCGTTTAACTCATCATATTCTTCTTCTGGTACTAGGATTACTGCGATATCCTCGTTGTGACATAGCCAACATGATACTTTATCTATTTCTCCTACATCTGACAAATCTTCTACTAATCCGTAGACTTTATCATATTCTGCTATGTATATGGCGAATGGATAGGTTTCTGCTACGGTACTACATCCACATGCTGGACATATGAACATCTTGTAGTATAATTTATCTCCCATTACTATATCCCGAAAAATTGGGTTGTTTGTTAGTTAGCCTCTGAGAACTTTTCTATATACTCTTCTGGTGTTCCCTCGAATAGGACTTTATCGTTTTCCCATACGTCTATAACTTTTATTATTATGGTTTCTCCCTCTGGATATATATGGTATTCGTACTCTTGGTCGGCATCTGTGGTATTTGGTGGATATACGTATACGTTCCCAGCTAGTATCCTCGTTGGTGTTATCTCTTTTACACCGCTCGTTGATAAAGTAAAGTTTCTGCTATGCATACTGTTAAGTAACTTCATGTAAGTTATAAGTTGTGCCGTTAGGTCTTCCATTCTATTGAATACACTTCCTTCTTCGCCTAACGGTATTCCATTTGTTAACCTTTTACTCGCTAGGAATTTTACTACTTCTAATCCCCATCCTTCTGGGTATCCATCGTAGTGTACGTATATGTCGCATATTTCCGTTCCTGTTTCATCGAAAATCCTAAATAATGCACGCGTTCCCATTTTCTATCCCGAAAAATATTTGGGGGTTATTTGGATTTGTTTCTCTTTATTACTTCTACCTTTCCGTTGTCTATGTCTACTATGTATATGTAATCGGCATTTTCATCATTATGTTCTATCAATTCATCTACTATTTCTACTAAGTCTATCGGTCTTCCCTTTTCAAGAACTTCGTTTATTTCGTTTAACATTACCGACGGCATCCCATCGTGTTTTACGTAAAACGCCTTGCTTAACCCTTTTACCTTTATTATAGCTGTAGTAGTCATTTTTCTTTCCCGAAAAATGTTTTAGATTAGGTTGACTGAGAGTATTGGTGCTACTTCTTCATCTTTTAGTAATTCCTTGATTACATCTTTTGGTACTACCCTCATTATAACGTCGTTTATAAAGTCGTCAACATCATCAACATCATACGGTAATTTTACCTCTTTTGTTAATATCTTCTTTACTACGTGCTTTATCCTCTCTTTCGGTTTCATGTTTTTCAATTCGCTAAACGTTTTTTCGTCTACAAGTATGGTTTCTGCACTTATATCACATAATGCACATTTAATCGCATCCGTATCCCCTTCTACGCTCTCGATATAGTAGTTTGGTCTACGCTCATCTAGTTTCCAATATACGATTGCATTATCGTATAGTTCGTAGAACTCATCTATGTTTCCGCATTTTAGACATATGAACATTTCAATCATTATTCTTCCCGAAAAATGGGATTGGTATTTTGGTTTGTTTTTATTCATATTTTTTACTTTCTAATACTTCGTTTGAACATCTCTAGTGCTTTGCTTAGTGATTTGATGTTGCTTTGGGCATCCTTCATTATCTTTAGTTCCCAATCGTAGTATATGTCTTGTCTTCCGCTTTTTACTGTTGGTAAGTAGTTTTCCTCTAGGAACTCTTTAGCCTCCTTTAAGAACTTCTTTATTTTGTTTATCTTTTCCATAGTTCCCTTTACGGGTATTCCCTCTCCTATTTTGTATAAGTCTAGCTCGATATCGCTTCCTAACTCCTTTAGCTTCGGTTCTAGCCATTCATCTACTAGCTTTTTAGCTGGTAAATCCTTTATGAATGCTATGGTGTCGCCTAGTACCTCTAGTAGTTTTTCGTATAGTTCATCTATGTTTACTTTACTCATCTTTCATCCCGAAAAATGGTGGTGTGTATGGTTTAGCTACCTCTAGTATTTCCTTTATTTCCTCCTTTTCTTTGTCGGTTAGGTTCATGTGTATTATGGTTATCTTAGGTTTGTTTACGTCTATGGTTATCTTGGGTTTATCATCCTTGAACACGGTTATTATTACTCTATCTAGCCTCCTTACCATTTCGTTTAGTTCGCTTAAGCTTTTTATTTTCTGCGTTAACACTTGAGCTATTCCAGAAAATACAGCTACCTCATACATTATTTACCTCCCTTCCCGAAAAATTTGTTTAGATTAGTGCTTGTGCTATTTCCACTCCTAGTTTTTCCAATCTGTTTTTCCATCCGTTTTTGGTGTTATTTATCACATTAGTTAGTTCCTCAATTACATCTGGTTTTACTTTTGTTTTTATGTTTTCGCGTATTAGTTCTAGTATTTTCACTATTTTTGGTACTAGATTGATTATGTCTTCTATCTTGTTTTTATTCATACTTTTTAATGCTTTTACTAACTCATCGCATCTCCTTCTTTTCCCTCCCAATAATTTATATAACTTGGTTTTAGTCGGATAGTATATGTACGTTAAACCGTTGTCAACTAACGTTACCCATCCTATATCATAAAGCTTATCGAATACTGTTATGTATTTTTCACCTATACATCCAAAACGTATATAATGTATGTAATCGTAAGTCATATCATACGTTATCCATGATAGGGTTCTGCCATTTATGGTTACTTCGTCTCCGCTTATGAGCTTAAGTTTATTATAAACCTCTTTTCCCCTTCGTTTTAAATCTTCATTCTTTTTCCATCTTTTGTATACCTCTAAGAGGTGGTCTGCTAATACTTCGTAGTTGTTACTTCTATATGCCAAGAACATATCGGTAATTAGTTTCTTGTACCTCCTAAGCAGTATGTACATGTTCTTTATCTCGTATCCCCTCTTTTCGATAATCTTTAATGCGTTCGTTAGGGTTAGGCATATTATATCTATTGGTGTGCTATATCCACATGCGTATAGCTCTATGGTGCTTTTTCCGTGTTTTATCACTATGTTGGTGTATACGGTGCGTATGGTTACATCGCTATCGTTTATGTTTAGTTTTACTTCTCCTACCCATCCTCTATCTTGAATGATTGCATTAGTGTTTTCTAAAACAATCTTTCCGCTCTTTACTTTCATCATTCTTGTTCCCGAAAAATTGTTTAGAGTTTTGATATTGAAATCCTTGAAAGCATTTCGTTAAATAGTTCATTACCTAGCTTCGTTTTCACTTCGTTAAGCTCATTATTTACATCCTTATGTACCTTCTTCATAATTTCGTATAGATTATTGCACATCTCAATAAGTAACTCTTCTAACGTCTTCTCGATTAACTTCTCGTTGGTTATTATCGTTTTCATTTTTCCTACATCCCATATGTGTACCCTACCTATATCGCTCTTGGTAATTTTTACGTTGGTAAATTCGCCGTTTTTATTGTATGTCGGTTGAACTGTAACATTTAGACTGCCAATATGTATGCTTAGGTATTCATCCGTCTCCGTGCTTAGTATTAGTTCCATGTATATGGGTTTATCCGAGCGAACCCATATACGGGAGGAATGGTTATCATAACGGCTTAGGTTCTTCGCTGTGAGCATTATTCTTGCTATAACATCCAAGTGTTTTTCTACTATGTTTTTCAGTTTTTCTAGTGCCTCTTTGCTTAGTACATCTATTATTTCATTCTTTAACCATTTACACCATTCTATTTTCTTCATACATTCTTCTAGCGTGTTTACGTAGTTTAGAAGTTCCTTTTTCAGCATATCTTATCCCGTATCCCGAAAAAGGATTGATGTTAGATTAGGTCTACCACTATCCAAGTATTCTTGGTTACGTAGTTCTTTATGGTCTCTAGTGCTTTTACATCTTTGGTCTCTATTAGGTAGATTATGTTTACATCTCCATCCCATATGTATTCCTTGTATATTTTTCCACTCTTGACGTTTAGCCAATAATAACCATCCTTTGCGTTTATCCTTACCCATTCCGCTTTTCCATCTTCATCTAGTAATATCATGCCTTTTGGTAACATCCATACCTTTTCTACTATAGCCTCTTCTCCTTCTATGAGTTGTGGTACGTACGTTTCACGTATTTTTATTTTCACTACTGATTTAGGAGATATGATTACGTTTTCCATTTTTCCATCTTTTTCTAGCGTTACGATAAAGTCATTCTTATAAGTTATCCAAGATATGTGTATGCCAAATTCCTTTAGTACATCCCTTACTCTGAATAGTGCTGTTAGTACCTTGCCTCTTAGTTTGCTTATTTCATGGTTTGGGTTTATCGTTAGTATTCCGCTTTCTAGGTCGTAGGTCATTATACATTTTCCGTTTATTAGGTACTTGGAAGTCTTACCTTCTACTTTTACTTCTTCCCCTCTTCCTTTTAGTTTCGCATTTTTGCCTTTTATAAAATGCTCAATCATATCTGATACGTACTTTACAACATTCATATCTTTTCCCGAAAAATGGGTTTTGTTAGGGCATTATGCATACTACCGTTTGTTTTATCTTGAATAGCGGTATTACTTTTACCCTCCTTCCTATGTTATCTGATGTTACTTTGGTTATTATTGGATGTATTAAAGCCCAATTCGCTTCATCTAAAATCCCTGTGTATAGGCTTGGTCTGAAGTATTCTGTGTTGAATTCCTTTGCACATCTATGTTTCTTTTCCTCTATTCCTATTATCCTTGCCTTCCTCTCCCCATTTAGGTACATCTGTGCTAAGTATACTTCTCTGTCTACTTCTCCGTTAAATCCGTATACGTAGTGCTTCTTTCCAAATCTCTCATCTATTCTTAGGAGTTTGCATTTCGCTATAATTACCTTATCTTCATCTATCATCTTTTTTGCTATGTATTTCGGTAGTACTGTTATTATGCTCCATTCATTAGTCTTAACAGTCCATATGTAGTGTCTCTTGTTTACGTCTCTGAATAAAGTGGTTATAGGAATTATTATCTCGTTATCTCCAAGTATTTTATCGAAATACATTTTGGTTCCCGAAAAACGTTACGCGTGTAATATGCTTAGGTATTCGTACATTATTACTATTATTGAGAACAGTATTATTACTGCTAACATACACGTACCCTCAATATTGCCTAAATCCATAGCGATAGCTATGGAAAATGTAAACCCTATGTAAGTTACGAATGCTATTAGATGTACTAGCTTACACGCTTTTTTAAGCATTCTAGAGAGGTTTTTTATCATAGTTTATCCCGAAAAATTGTTTATACTAGGCTTATGGTTAGCTCTGGCATTACGTCATCTACAAATTTTCGTAGCTCATCATTATATTTGGATGCCTTCATTAACATAGCTACTGCGTAACTTATCTTATTTCTGAAGTAATTAGTTTTCATAACTTCTTCATTCTTGATTAGTTCAATTACATCGTATACATGTGTGTATTGGAAGTACTTTACCTTTCTCCTTATCCATTTTAGTCCTTTTTTAACGTCTTCGCTTAACGCTCCCAATATTTTGTCTGCATCGTATGATGCTACGTAATACATCTTGGATTTGTTGGGTATTATTACTATCATTTCTTCGGTGTTCACTCTTTCCTTATTTTCGCTAGGAATTACATACGTATATACCTTAGCTAGTACGTACACATCTTTGATTTTGAGTAGTTTGATGGTAGCTCCTTCCTCTATTTTGAATAAAGCTTCTCCGTTTTTTGCTACTTGCTCCCCTTTTCGTAGTAACTCCATCTCCCTCTCGAACGGCATATAGGGGTCAAAGTTTTGTGATTGTTTAAAGTACCTCCTTATATACCTCTTTATCATGCTTACTGCATATGAGTATCCCTCCTTTATATAATACTTAAAGTATCTATAGCATAGGTTATGCATTTTGCCTAGTTTGGCTAGTTCGTCTATGGTTAGTGCTTTGAGTACCTCTAGTGCTTTCTCCTCCCATCCTACGTGTACGTCAACATATACCTCTACCGATTTTTCTCCCTCTTTTCTGCGATACTTTAATTCCACTACTCTTTTAAACATCGGTCTTCTGTAAATCTCAACTTCTTCGTTTTCGGTTGCTATGGTTATACTCCAATCTGTAGTCTCTAGCTCTACGTCTCCTATTTTTACCATCTTTTATCCCGAAAAATTGTTTAGATTAGGTCTAGAGTTAATCGTGGTATTATTTTCTCTAACCTCTCTTTATCAACTTCGCCTACTAGCTTTATTAATGTCTTTATAATCTCTTTTATAGTTTCTTCTTTTCCCCAAACCTTTGGTATTATCCTTCCTCTTAGGTCTGAACTTCTTATACCGTTGATTAGCTCATTAACTGTCATAACCGTGTACGTTTCATCTGCACCCAGCGTAATTATCGTTAACACCTCTGCACCTTTTTCTACCTCTAATATGCCTCTACTACCTCTGAGTAAGTAACACATTACATCCTTTCCATCATACATCATTAGTATTGCTCTCCATATGCTTGGTGTTTTGGGTATTACATAGTACTTGCTCCCTACCTTTACCACATCTTCGGTTAGGTCTTTCAGTATGGTATGAACCGTGTATAGCCTTAGTAATCCGTATGCTACAGCTATGAATACGTAAGTGGGTATTAGGTACTTAGCTAGTATCATTTCCAAGTGGAAGGTAGAGCATATGAAAACCTCTATTATGAATACTAGTAACGCTATTGGGGATGTTAGAAGTCCTAGCATAAGTAGTTTGAGCGTGTGGATTGTTATCGTGTAGTTTTTCATGGGCGTTCCCGAAAAATGTATGAGTAATGTTATTTTATTAGGTTCATTAACTTCTTCATCTCTTCCTCTCGTAATTCCTCTATGAAAGTTTCTATGTAGTCTTTGTACTTTTCATCTTCTAGTAGTATATTAAATATGAATGGTATGTTCGATGCTTTTAACCTTATTATCTTGTTCTTATCAAATATAAAGAGGATATCTGGTTTATCCCTATCTCCGAAAATTATCATAACGTCGTGGAAGTCCTCCTTTTTTAGTGCTTTCCTAGTTATCCTCTTGTACCCTAAGTAATGGGGGTCTCCATAGAGATGTACTACCGTTATTGGATATTTTCCCCATTTCTTTTCTTCTACCGCTATTGCACTTCTGTATAGGGGTACTACGAATGCGTTGGGATGTATCATCTTTACTAGTTTGGCTATCCTCTTTCCACATTTTAAACCACGCCTTCTTAATGCCTCTAAAACTCCCTTCATTTTACTTCCCGAAAAATGCGATGGGTTCGTTCGTCGGTTACCCTCTTAGCCTCATGTAGTATCATTATCACTAATACCGCTATTGGTATTACTATGAATGCTAGGAATAGTATTGTCATTAGGAGTTGTGGTTCTGACATAGAACATCATCTTATATACAATAATCTACTTCTACTCCCCTTTCCTCTAGGAGTTTTGCTAATATTTCTGGTATTAATGCTGGATGTATTTGTTTCCAAAGGTCGTATATCTTTTTCTCTAAATCCACATCTATTAGCCTCTTCTCTGGTTCTTCTATTTCTATTGTTGAGAAGTATCCTAGCGGGTCTGATAGCCAAATTATTACCTTCTTGGGTTTGTACCTCTTCATTATCTCTTCCACTACCTCTTTTAAGGGCGTTACATCTATCTCTATTTTATCCTTCATTTTTCTCTCCCGAAAAATGTTTGTTGTAATGGTGGTTAGGCGTAGTCATACAATTCATCTATTATTTTCCTAAACCTTTCGAGAAAGTTCGTGTCGTAACACCATTCCTTCATTTCCTCGTATAATTCCTCTAATTCTCTCCTTACGTCTCGTATCAATCCCTCTAGTTCCTCTACATATTCCTCTAATTCCTCGCATTCGGGTTTTGTTACCATGTTTCATCCCGAAAAATGTTTAGAGCTTGTTAGCTGATATAACCGATAGTACGTATTCCTCTAGCTCCTTATGGTAGTTGGTTGACTTCCTTATGGTTTGTATTATTTTCTTTATCGTTCCCTTTGTTAGTAGGTTTACGTATCTATTCTCCATTTGTTTTATTCCGCACATCACTTTAGCTACATCTACTACATCGCTTGGTGTTACGTGTGGATAGTACCTTACGTTGCTATCGGATAGGAGTAAAATCTTCATGATATCTTTATCTATCATCTTTATTATCGTGTAACTTCTATAATATGTTACGTTTTTGAATTCATCCTCATCTAGTAAATTGTCTAGAACTCCCATAGCGTTCATTATGTTCATTACATCCCTATCGGTTAGGGTCTTCTTTATGTATCGTTCATCCATCACCATTAGTGTAGCTCTTCTCGTAATTTCTCGCTCTATTTTATATTCGATTATGCTATGTATCGTTTCTCTAAAGGCGTTTATTACGTCTTCCTCTTTTCCTTCCTCTATAAGTTCTATGTATACTTGTGTTAATATTCCGCCTAGTTTCATCATTTTGTGTAGGGTTGCTAGGTATTTGATTAGAATGTAAGTTTTCTCATCTACATCTGTTTCAAGTAACACTCCGTCATCTTCTACTTTCGTCGTTGTAACGTTCTTTCGTAATTTTCCATATATGAACATAGCTAAATCTAAATCCCTTATTGGTACGTATTGGTCGTATACTATTAGTAAATGGTATTTTGAGCTTTCAGTTTTGTCGATTGTTAATATGTCTGTGTCGAATTTTAGGTATATTCTATCATTTCTGAATACGGGTATGCGTAGCTCTATTTTCATGGAAGTTCCCGAAAAATTTGTTTAGATTAGTGCTTGTGCTATTTCCACTCCTAGTTTATTTATCCTATTTCTGAAACCTTTCTTTAGTTTCTCTATTATATCATTCATCAGCTTTACGTCTACTTCTTTCATTAGTTGTTCTTTCATATCTCGTATTACTTCTAGTGTCTTTATTAGCTTCTGTGTCGTTGTTATTATCCTCTTTATATCCATTTCTGCCATTTCTTTATCTTTTGATTTGTTTCTTACACTCATTATAATCGTTAGGTCATCATATTTCCTCTTTTTCTTTATTAGGTTATAGTATACGTCATCCATGTCGAATACGTGATGTATGTACGTCATACCATCTTGGTATACTAAGAGGTATCCGACATCTTTACTATATAGGGGCATAAAGCATACGAATTCCTTTCCGTTTATAGCTCCTATGTGTACCTCCTGAATGTTTTCTGGTATGTCGGATTTTATTTTCGTTGATATGTACTTCCTTACGAGTTCCTTGCCTATGCCTAAGTATATTACGCTCTTTACTGCGTTGTCGTATAGTTCGTATTCTATCCTTTCTATGCTTTGTTTTTCGTTAATCCTTTCTATTATTTTAGCTAATTCCTCATAATATTCATCTCTATCATACATGTATATTCCATCTAGTATTGCGTTTATCCTTCTCATCCTTGATAGCTCTATTGTTACGTTTATTTCCTTGTTGAACTTTCGTGTTTTGAGTAGCTTGGTAAATGCGTAAACTAGTAGGTTTAGGTTTCTGTAGTCAAAGTACATTATGTTTATGTCATGTATGTGTTTTCCATCTGTGTACCTTATGAGTAGGCTTTTTTCGTGTGTATCTATGCATATGTCGAAGTCCTTAGTCCTTATGGTTACTCCATCTGTTGAAAATATAGCTGTTGAATTGTTAAAGACTAGGTTTAGAGGTACCGTCATAGGTGTTCCCGAAAAAGCGTTTAGAGTGCGTTTATGGTTATCTTCACTAACTTATCTTCTACTATTTGTTGTGCCTCCTTTAGCTTTAACGCCATTACTAATGCTATACCTTTTTCGAGTTCGGGCGTATCGATTATTGCGTATCTGTATAGGTCGTATAGCCTCTTTAGTAGTTCTTTTATCTTTTCTTTGTTTTTTGCGTATTCATCTAATATACTAATATCCTTCTCTCCTTCTACTATGTCTTTTACTAGGTTTATGATGTGTTTTTTAACTTCTATTAATATAAACTCGTATGCTGAATAAACCTCTCTTAGTAATTCAAGTAGTGCTACTATCCTTCTGTAATTCTCATCTGGTATTATAACTGAGTATATTATGTACTCTCCTCTTTCGCTTACAAATATCATGGGTTCTTCATCTTGTTTCAGTATTAGTGCCTTTATGTAGTAGAAACACTTTTCATCCTTGTCTGTGAAGAAACTATTCACACCCCATTTTACCGTATATCCGAATAAGTTCTCGTAAATTTCTATTAATTTCATGGGCGTTCCCGAAAAATAGGGTTAAAATAAGTCTTCTATCTTTATAACGGCATAATACGTACCAATTAGTGCAAGTGCTATAATTCCTATTACGTAGAAGATGTAAAACTGACTGTGTATTCCTATTTCCGTTGGTAATTTTTCGGTAATAGTAGTACCGTCATTTAGGACTATTACTAGTTTTCCGTTGGTAACGTTATAGTACATTACGTTTTCATCTTCGATAACTATTTTTTCGTATCTCACATGTACCGTTCTATCGTTGATTATTGCGTTGTAAAGCGATATTATAAGTGCTATTATTACTAGCTCTGTTAGTATAAATTTGAATATGCTTTTCGCTCGTTTGGAAAGCATTAGTCATCCCGAAAAAGTGGTTTATATTAGTTGTATTGATATTAGTTCTCCTATTTCGTTTATGAGTTTGTTTAACGCTTCCTTCCTCATCTCCAGCATTTCCTCTCCGTTTCTTATCATCTTCTTTATTTCGTTTAGGATTTCCTTTATCAGTTCTATGTTCCTAGCTATTATTGGTATATCAGTCGAATTGGTTTTGTATCCAAAGTTGAACTCTATCGTTTTTCCGAAAACCTTTACAAATATTTCGTAGTTTACGGTGTAGTGTTCGGAGGTATAGCCTATATCTACCTCTACTGTTACTTGTTCTACCTCATCCACCTTCCCATCTGGGAAGGTAAACCATGTTTTGGGTTTAAAGCCAAATTTCCATTTGAGTACATCTGAGCTTGATATGGATGTTATTTCATAATTTCCATTAAATTTGAATGCCTCACTTATTGCCTCTGCTATTTTCCTTTCCTCCTTCCTAATTTTCTCTTCCTCTTTTAGTACTTCTAGTATTTTTTCGCTTATCTCTATAGCCTCTTTCATTCTTTCCACATCTCCACTACCTCTCTTCGTACACCGATAATTATTATAAGTACTAGTAATGTTAAACCCATTAGTAATACTATACCAAAAAGCGGTAGGTTTTCTGTAAAAGCTATCCAAGTTAATATAATTGATAGTATTAATGTACCAATATATACTATTAGTAGTCCTATTGCTCGGATTTTTGACATCATTTGGTTATCCCGAAAAATTGTTTTTAGATGCTATCTAGGACTATTTGTGGTGCTATTTTTTTAAGTACTCTTTTAGCTAGTTTTCTTACCTCCTCGTATTTACAATCCTCTATAACTTTTACTAGAAAGTCCTTATTGTTACTTATATCTAACTCGTATGTAGTGTCGCTTACTATCTCTGCCTCTCCTTTTTCGATAAGCTCTAACGCTCTTTTTAACCTTACCTCGTCGCTCTCGGTTTCATCTAGCTCCCAATAGTACTCCTTTTCCGATAACTCCAATACAGCTAATCCATCTCTATGACCACATGAACAACACATTATCTCTACATCATCTACATCTTCGTATACTTCGTGTAACACTCCGTAACTATCGTATTCTACCCCTACTACTCTGTTGCTGTGAACCTCACATAGTGTTTTTGAACCACAATAGGCACAAATGAATATTCTACTAGGATATGAGTGAAGCGGGGAATATCTTTCCTCCATTTCCCCATCCCGAAAAATGTTTATGTTCGTGATAGTATTTTTTCGTGCCATTTATACGCTAGGGATAGTCTGTATATAGCTAATAGTAGGTATTTTATCAGTTCGTTTTGTTCTAGAAGTTTTTCAAATTGTACGCTATATAGTGTTGTCATCGTTTCTACGAATTCCTCTCTGCTTAGCGTTTTCGCTAATGCTTGTACTATAGTCATTTCTATTTCATCTTCGGTAGCTTTTGTGTTTGCTACCTCCTTGATTATTTTAAATAACTTCATTTTTATTCCCGAAAAAGATGTGTTTATTTTTGTAACGTCTTTTTCAATTCATTTAGAACGTCGTTTATCGTGAAAGCTCTCATAATTGCTCTCGGTCTTGCTCCATGTTTTGGGCATATTAGCCTTCCTACAGTTTCGGTTAATTTCTCTCCGCATATATCACAGTATTTTCCGTTTACCCTATCGGGGTTAATGCCATATTTGAATGATAGTAGGTCTACTATATCACATATTACATCTTCATCCTTTATTTTGGTTTTCAAGTCGTTTATCAAGTCTATGAAGTTGGTTACGTTTATTTTATCCATTTGGTCTGCTAATTCATCCAATAATACTTCGTTTTTACATTTGGGGCATTTGATTACCGTTTCCCCATTCATCGTTGTATAAATCTTTCCCCTTACGTCTAACTTGTTATTGTTGAACACTAGTAATGGTTCTCCGCAAAAACACTTTACTTCCATTTTTCATCCCGAAAAAGCGATTAAATACGTTCTATAACCGCTCTGGGTACTATCTTGATTAGTATTTTCTTTGCATACTCCCTTACTTTATAGTCCTTGTGTTTTTCGATTATGTATTTGAGTAAATCTACGTCATCATCTATACCGTATATATGTACATCTCTGTATACTCTTGCCTTTCCCTCGCCTATTAGCTTTAATACATACATTATCCTATCGTTTCCCCATAATTCCTTTAGCTTCTCGTAGTCCTCCCTTTCGTCTACCTCTATGGTTGCTATAACTTCGTTTCCGCATGTACATACGTATTCATATTCTCCTGAGCTTTCGGTCTCATACTCGGTCTCTATGATGTTCTTTCCTTCTTCGTCATACTGTAGCTTATAAAGTGTCGTGTACTCTACGTAAACTTGGTATACTTCATCATCTCCACATAGTGGGCATAAGAACGTTTTGTAACCCATTTTTGCTCCCGAAAAATGGGTTTATAGGAGTTCTACTACTTCTCTCGGTGCTATTTCCTTTAGGACTTCCTTAGCTAGTTCTTCTATCTCGGTATCAACATGATGTTTGATTAGGTATACTAGAAAGTCTATGTTATTCCTTATTTTGTCTTGCCATTCTCCACGTATAACTTTTGCCTTCCCCCCTCTGATTAGCTTTAATGCGTATTTTATCCTTTCCTTCCCCTCTAGTTCGTTTAATTTAACTAGTTCATCCTTATCGTTCACTACTAAGGTTACTATTTCCTCGCTATCACATTCTGCACACCAATACTCGCTTAAGCTTCCTTGTTCATACGGTTCTGTTACCATGTTTCCATTATCATCATATCGTATTGAGTAAATTATGTAGTCGTATAGCTCATGTACTTCGTTGCTACCACATTTTGGACATAGGATTGTCTTATATCCCATCCTTTATCCCGAAAAAACGATTTAGAGGTTTCTTATTGCGGTTTCGGATATTATGTAGCTTAGTATTTTCTCTCCTATGTCTTTCGGGATGCTTCCCATTTCTATCCTTTCACGTATGGTCTTTATGAGCATTTTCACAACTCCAAGTCTTTTGAATAGTTTATCCTTGTTTTTATCACTAAAACATGATAGCATACTCCTTATAGCGTCGTATACATCTTTACGTTCAACATTTCTATAGTACCTTATTTCTCCGCTTTCGCTGATTATTACTAGTCCTCTCGGTGGTATGTTGGTAACCAAGTAGTATTTTAGTTTTACAAGAATTACTCGTGGTTCATGTATAAATAACGCATCCTTTCGCCATACGTATTTGTCTATTACTCTCGCTACCTTTATGATGTCATCTATAGCAAATCTGTATAGTTTGTTGTATATCACATCTCGTATTAAGTCCATTACTGCTAACATTACTTCCTCTCGGCTTATTTGGTTTAGTGATGGTTGTTTGTCTTCCTCCTCTAGGAATATTTCCCAGAAAGATAGCGTATCTAGAAGTCTCTCTAGTACATCTATTGCATTTCTTCTTCTTAGGTCTAGTATTGCTTGTGCTAGTAGTTTTTTTAGTATATCGTGAAGTGGTACTCTGTATCGTTTGTATTGAAGTTTATCTATTACCGATAGTACGTTTTTCAGCATGGTTGCTATGTTGTCATCCCTAGCTATCCATCTGAATGATAGTACGTAACTATGTTCATCTAGTAACTCTTCATCTCTTAACATTCTGATGTATTCTATACTCGGTTTTCCAAGTATTTCTGTTATCAGTTCTATGATGTGTTTCTGTACAACGTCGTAATCATCTATTTTACATACTTCTACTTCGTGTACAACTTTGTTTTTTGATGCAAATATTATCCTCATTTCATAAAATAAATCATGTAATAGAACGATTTTATACATGGAAGTTCCCGAAAAAGTTTTGTTATATGTTGTCTATAGCTATTTTGCACCCTATTTCGGTATTCTCCATTATCTGTTTTATGTCGTTCAACATCTCCTTCATTTTATTTAATCTGTTTTCGATTTGTTCTATTAGAAAGTCGAATACCTCTTTAAATACCTCTTTGTTTAGGAGTATTTCCTTTAGGTCTTCTCTTTCCATGTCTGCACCAAAGGTAGTCTCCATTTTATCTAATAGTTCATCTTTAGCTATTTTAGTAACGTGCGTCTCGTATCCGCTTTCACCTTCTGGTTCGCATCTGAATTTGAAGTATATGTTAATCTTCCTTACGGTCTTGCCTCCCCTTTTTCCGTAGCTAGTTGCTATAACTACATCACAGTACCTTGCACATACGTTCCTTAGCTTGTAATCAACTAAGTATACTACTCTGTTGAAGTCGTACGTCATTTTTATTTCTTCATTAGTTGGTATGCTTTCCTCCGTTACCATAGCGTCTGCTATAGCTCTTGCTACCTTTTTCAGTATAATTTCGGTTTTATTTTCTAATATCAATAATTCTGGTACTAGTTTTGGAATTTTTTCGATATAGGAGTTTAGCATTTTTATCCCGAAAAATTGAAATTATTTAGATTACGTATTTGGTTATATTCTTAGTGAAACGCCTTAGAAACCTCCTCCATTTCGTATCACATGTACTGCATGGGCATACCTCTTTTGGATGGAAAACATACATGTAAGCGTTGCATATATTACATTCTCTGTATTTTCCCTTAATTTTCATTTTTGGTAGTACATCTAAGAACTTCTCTATTAAGAATGTTGGTATTCTTTTTCTCATCTTTTATCCCGAAAAAATATATTTAGAGTTTGTTTTATTTTAATCCATCTTGACTACTACTCCTATCTTTTCAGCTTGTTTCCAATATTGACCTCCTTCTTCGTCTCCTTCCTTACTAACTACCCAAATTACGGGATAGCGGGGTTTCTCTTTCGGAAAGCCTCCGTATAAGTCCGTGAAGTATATCAATAGTTTACAATATGGTTTGTTCTCTTCTATCCATTTGAATACGGGTACGAAATCAGTCCCTCCATAGCCTTTTCGTTTCTTTAGTTCTTCGATTAGCCATTCAACATCCATTTCGTCTTCTATCGCTCTATGTACCTCTGCATCGCATAGTATTGCTGTGAACTTTACGTTCTTGAAGCTCCTCGCTAGGCTTAATATTTCTCCTAAGAATTCTTCGTATTCTTTGTCTGATATTGAACCGCTGGTATCTAGTGCTACCACTATATCTACATCTTCCTTTCTCATGCTTGGTAGATATACACCTAAGCTACTAGATTTCTTGTGTGGTCTTATCCATTCGTAGTCCGTCGGTATCGTTTGCTGTACCACTTGCCATATTAACTCTCTCCAATTCACTTTTCCACCTTCTATTATCTCCTTTATGTATCCCTCTAGTCCTAGTGGTACTAGTCCCCTTTGTTTTGCGTAGTTCCATGCTTCTACTAACCTCCTTCCCCATTCCTCTCCGTGTCTCTGCATTTTTCCCTTATCTTCCTTTGCTGTTCCCTCCCTCCAAATGTGAACGTCGCCATCGCCTACTTGCCATCCTTCCTCAACATCTGGTTTTGATGTTACTCCTTCGTCATCTCCACATCCCTCTTCCCTCTTCCCATCCCTCTTGTGTTGTCGTTTCTCTCCCTTTTGTGGTGGTAATGGTTTCTTGTATATTACTTCATCTATTTGTACCTCCCTTCTTCCCATAACCGCTGGTGGTTCTCCTATCGGTATTATATCTACTATAACCTCATCCTCATCGATAATTCGCTCCCCCTCTGGTATTTTGATAAATCCTCCATCGCTTATCACTACCCTCTTCGGGTCTATTATTAACCTCCTTATGTGTATTTTCAGCTTTCCTCCTAACTTTGGTAGCATATCATAGATTTCTTCTGCACATTTTCCGCTAGTCTCTGGTGTCGGTTCTGCCCATCCCTTTAACCTCCTAAATCCATTCTTTATTAGTATGTCGTTGATTGCCAAATCACATGCTAAGTTCCATTCAGCTTTTCTCCTATTTCCTCTTCTAAGGTTATGTCTTAATGCTAGATGCATTACCTCGTGTGCTATTACGGTCATTAGTTCCTCTACGCTAAACTTTTCAACTACTTTGGGGTTGTAGTAGAAGTTAGCCTCGTCGTCTACTGCGAAAGTCCCCATACGCCATAGCTTAAATTTCAGCGATAACGCTAGATAGCCAAAGAACGGATAGTTCTTAAGTAGTTGTATCCTCGCCTTCCTTAACTTCTCTTCTGGTGTTAGTTTTATCCCCAAGATTTCTTCTACGGTACTCATTTTCGTTCCCGAATTGGGTTTTGGGTTTGTGGTTTAAAAAAGATAATCCCGAAAAAAGAATTGGGTTATTTGTTTTAGAGTAGGTACTTTAGGAATTTCATGTAAAGCGGTCTCCACTCTGGTAGTTTTGCGGTCGAACGGATGGTCTTCTCATCTTCGCTCTTCATCATCTTTAAAGACAATATAGCGAATTCATCGGGCATTTTCGCTAATACGTTCTTTGCTAGTCCTCTTAGCGTCTTTTCATCTTTGTGGTTTCTGAAATACTCTACTATTTGTGCTGTCAATACGTATAATAGGTCTGGTTCTTGTGGTACTTCCGCTTTTCCTTGTATCAATAGTTTAATGTCTGGTAGTCTTTCGTAGAACTTTAGAAATGATACGAATTCCGCTGATGCTCCATCGCCTACTGCCATCGCTACTAATTTCCCTATCCACTCTAACCTCTCTGTAGGTATTCCTTTGATTAATTTACTAGCAAACTCCCAACTTCTTGGTGTTGGAAACCTCTCATCCTTGCTCTTTGGGTTAAACTTGAATAGTAAACTTGGTCTCTTCTGTATGAACATTATTATTCTGCTATCTAGTTTATTTGGAATAGCGAAATTCTCTATCCACTCTTCCGCTGTCGGTATCATTAGTTCAACATGTATGAAACGGTTCTGTAATGGCTTAGGCATTTCAAAGACGTTCGCTCTATCCTCAAGTCTGTTTCCAGCACCGATAACGCCAATACCATCGGCAATAGCATATTCACCTAAACTTCTGTCTAATATCAACTGATATGCACTCGCTTGTATCGTTGGGGGTGCTAGGTTAAGTTCATCTAGGAATACTATACCCCTTGCTTGTCGTTTAGTACAAAAATCTAGCCATAATGGTGGTTTCCATACTACGTGTCTCTCGTTTAGCTTTGGTAATCCTCTTACGTCGGAAGCGTCTACTTGTGATAATCGAATATCTATGAGTACAAAGTACTTCTCTGGTTCATTATAAACTTTTAACTTCTCGTCATACGTTAATCTGTTCCATTCCACAAAGTTTGGTCTTCCTATCCTTCTAGCTAGTTCTTTCGCTGTCTCTCTTACTGTGTAGCTCTTGCCAATACCTGTAGTACCCCAAATGAATAGCGATATTTGTCGCTCGTATGCTAACATTATCACTTCCCTAAGCTCCTTGTGTTTTACACGGTTCATTCTTTCTGCATACATCACTTTCTCCCGAAAAATAATTGGTGTAGTTATTTAAAGAGGTTTATCGTATTGAATACTTTTAAGGTTTTAAGCTCTTTTTCGTCTACCTTAGCTATAGCCTCTTTGATAACATCCTCATTTAGCCTCTCTGGTTTTACTAATACTGCTAAGAACATACGGTAATTTTCATCATCCCATATTTCCAATACTACTACTTTCGTTCCTCTCTTCCTCCTCATTAATTTCGTTAGATGTGCTTTAACCGTTAGTCTATTAGTTACTGCTATTGTTGTATAGTTATGTCTGTACGGTACATAGCTAAACATCTCATCTGGAAGTTTAGCATATTGTTTTTCGTTAAGTATTACATAACCCTTATTTACTTCCTTAGTTACCTTTCTTCTTAGCTTCTCTCCCTCTTTTCTTTTTAGTTCATATTCTACAACTCCAAGTAGGTTTTCGATATTTCTACTAATTCTTGAGGTTATATCGTATATTTCCTTTAACTTCTTTCTTAACTTCTTTAATTCGTTAATGTTCATACTTCTAATTTCGCCTTCGCTGATAATAACCGTAGGTACGGTTATTTCTACTATTCTCATGGTTGTTCCCGAAAAAAGATTAAAGAAATTTAGAGTTGTTTGAATACGTCTAACGTGTTGAATACTTTTAGGGATTTAACTTCGTTCTTATCTACCTTAGCTACTACCTCTTTTACTAAATCTTCACTTAGCTTTTCTGGTTTTGCTACGGCATATGCCTCTTTTTTACCTCCTTCTACCCATACCACAATTAGCTTATTTCCTTTGTACGATTTTACATTAGCTCTTACCGTTAGTTTGTCGCTGATACCTACTATGGTGTTGTTACATTTATGTTCCTCATACCCTAGCTCATCATATATTATTCCAAAGTCATCATCGCTTAATATCGTATAACCTTTCCTCTTTAGCTCTTTTTCAAATCTTTTGTTTACATTAGATTTCCGTCTTCCGTTAATTTCTTGGCTTATTGCCAATAACGTGGTGGTTATTGGATGTAGTTTTTCGTTTACCTCTTCCTCTATCTTCCTTAACCTTCTCGCTAATTTTAGTAAATCCCTAGTCTTCATACTCTTAATTTCATCTTCGCTAATAGTTATTACGGGTACTTTTATCGTTATGGTTTCTTCTTTCACTTTTACTCCTCCCGAAAAAACGATTTAGATTAGGTGTAGAACTACGGTATTGGTAATAACGGTTTATGGAATATTATATATCCTTCCTTACCTTTGGTCTTAACTCTACATGGTTGTTCCCGAAAAAGATTAAATGAATTTAGGGTTGAACTTTAACTACCTCATAAGGTTTTAGATTGAATATATCAGTAAGTTTTGCGTTCTCGTTTTTTATTCTAACGTCGTTGAATATTCTAAGTATTTTTCTTAGTCCTCTTGGTACCTCCGTCTTTGTTGGAATGGTGTTTAAATCAAGTTCTATAACTTTCCTCTTCTGTTTCATATCATACACCAATAATACGTTCTTGATAACAAATACTTCATACTTTTTTGGTAGTTTTATAACTTCTGACATGGTTTATCCCGAAAAATGGTTATTGTAATGTAATGTAAACCCTAACGTGATTGCGGTTATATTTACTAGGATACTCCTTGCTAATATCCAATACTTTAAAGTGGTTTTTGAGGTAGTTTACAAATTCAGATACTTCGTTTTTAGAACCTATAATTCTAACTTTTAACATGATGGTTCCCGAAAAAGTTAAGGTTAGTTTTTGAGTAGGTTATGTCTTATGTAGTCGATAACTTCTAAATCTATGTATCCATCTCTCTCAAATGCCTTAAATATCCATCCCTTATGCTCAACATTATAGCCATACCTTGATATTATAGTACCGTCGTTTAATATCACCTTTTTTCCATTCACTAATACTACTTTCCATAATGATGCCTCTTTGGGTATTTTCTTCTCCTCTCCAAAGAATATCATCATAAATATTGCTAGACATCCGTAAATCACTAACATCGTCATTATTAGTTTCCTGATTACTATCGGTACTTCATCTATAAAGAATGCTATACATGATAATACTAATATTGCTGTTAGTACTAACCTTAGCGTATCATTTTTAACTTCTCTCATTATTAATGCGAATATCCAAAACGCTAGGAATAACATTCCTAGTACTGCTAGGATTAATGTTATTATTTCCTCTATCATTACCTTTTCCCGAAAAATTGATAGAATTACTTAAGCTTTTTAATGGATGTTGATTTGATAGAGTTAGCTACTTTCTTTATTTCATTTTCGATAACTTTAAGTTTTATAAGTAGTTTTCTTGGAATTTTTATTTTGCTATATAGTTGATTGATTTGGTAAGTTATAGGCATTTGGAAATCGTATTGATAACCCTCTTTCTCTATTTCCTCTATGGTTAATATTTCAGCTAGTTTTTTCTCGGTAATCATGTTATCATTCCCGAAAAATGGTTTATGTGTAGTTATGTAAGAATACGGTACATGCTAATGCGTAAGCTAAATCCTCTTTGCTTTGCCTCTCTAGTTTTTCCAAAAACTCTAAATCATTAATGTTATTCATAATGCTTAGCATCTCGATAATTTCGTATTTATCGTATTCATTTAGAATTCTACTTGCAATTCTTCTAATTATTGCTAGTTTCTTTTTCTTTAGGTATCTTATTTTTTCAGAAATTATTCTATCTTTAATGAATATGTTTCTTAATACGATTTGTTTCGCTAAGTATTTGCATTTAAGTTTTATTGAATTCATTACTATTCCCGAAAGAAAAATTTTATTTAATTGGTATGAAATATTTAGAAAACACTTGGAATGGTATCTTATCGTATGTAAAGCTATTATCGTTAGGGTTATATTTGTAACATTCAACATACTTGGTATTTGCTGATATTATGATTACTAAGTAGTTCTTGAAAATACCATCATAGCTTTTTACGTTACCATTATTTTTCTTTAATTGTTTAAGGATTTTTTGAACTGTTAGAAATGCTAACTTATCGGGTTCAAGTAATGCTCTTTTTTTCATTTGACATTCCCGAAAGAAAGAAAAAGGGATTATTGATTTGGGGTATTGTATTTTTGGATTACGCTAATAGGTACTATTTGCTTGAGTAGTGGATGGTATAGAAACACTCCTTTGTTAGTCCTTATTAGGTACTTCTTTGGTACTACTATTGTTATAGTCGGTAATCGGATTTTTACTTTGTTTTTTAAGAATTCTACTTTTATCATGGCTTTTCCCGAAAAATGGTTATGGTAGATTTGAGAATACCATTAAATCGTTTATGAATTTTAAAGGCTTTTTCCTCTCTTTTAATTTTGCTTTGGGTACTGCTATGTTTATGTCTATTTTATGTTTATTCATAGAGTTGTTGTAAAATACAATTTGTGTTGAATTTACTTGCTGTATTACAACTTTACTTCTATCGTAACGTCTTAGTACCTTAACGTGAATGATAGAAGGCATAGGTAGTTTTTGTTTAAGAATGTAGATGTAGTATTTGTTTAGAACTTTCTTAAGAACTCTAGGCGTTTTGTTTTTGTTTTTACGCTTTTTCATTTTCGTTCCCGATAGCATGATGGCAACATCCACATCCCCCCCATACCCCCCATGTTTAGCCCCATCATTTGCATGGGGGGTTAGGATGCTGTTTTCCCCCCATGCATTTGGGGGTTATCACAGGGGCGTCCCCTCCCGTTACCACTCCCGTCCTTTGCAGGGCGGGAGTACCTACGCCCCTCAAATGAGGGGCGTAGGCGGGAGAGACAAGGGGGCGTGGGACACGACGGACGCCCCGCATGGGGGGTTTGTCGCTCTTCCCTATGCGTGGTGGTCATCATCCGCTTCCCCCCATAGTTACCTATGGGGGTACTTTCGCACCACGCATAGGTGCATGGCTTACCCTCACATGGGGGTATGTAATAATGATGTGATTGCTAGTTTTATTACCCCCATCATACCTCACGAAATCAGTATGATGGGGGTTGTGATGTTGGAAATGTTGTGATGTTTACCCCCATGTGGGGTATCCCATGTACACCTTCAAGGTGTACATGTTCATTTCGTGATAATCTTTGCGTTCGAGGTTTATAAACCTTTTTGTAAACGTTTACATCAACTTTCATGTTGATTTTTGTTTTCAACATCATGATAAAATTATGAAAACAAGTATTTAAATTTTTTGCTTTTAAAAAGAAAAACAAAAGACGTCTTTTGTTTTTTATTTTATATTCAAAAAATCAAATATATTTTTTACCTTTATAAAGATTATATAAATTTTTAACAAATTCCCCCTCTTCGGGATGGAGCGGGATGGGGAGTGATGTAGAAGTATATATTATATACTAATAAATAACCCTACATAATTTCATTACAAATTATAAAGAAACCCCTTCAGACCACGCGACCGATGTAAACCATCGTGCTACGCATCATGCGGAAGAACATCATGAAGAACATCATCATGAACATTAACGCAAACACGTCAATCATCATGTCGAACATTACGCTCCATATATCCCATACGTCCACGATTATCTCCTTGCTATCGTGAACCTCCCACCTCTCCGCATCGTAAGCCTTTGCGTACCAAGTATAAGTACCAGCCTCTTTAGGGGCTTTACAGGTAAAGGTGAAGTCCGCCGACTCGCCTATACCAAGCGTTGCGGAATCTTCAGCTACCACCTTCCCATTATGGTCTATTATCCTAACTACAACGGTACCAGAACTGCCCGCTTCTGGCGAGTTTTCAACGGTTACCTTTATATTGAATTCCTTCTCTACCTCGACCCTTACCTTGCCAGTAACAGCGACTATTACGAAGACTGGCCCTACGGTTCTCGGTCTAACCCTAGACACTAATTCGCACCATTTAGAAACTATTAGATAATAGGTATATATCTTTATATATTATGCAGTATGGGTGGTTAGAATTATAAATGATGGAAGTAAGGGGGAGAAACTGTGGTACATCATATTTATATGGGAGAAAGGGGGCGGTTACTGCTTTGCTCATCATAAATTTCTCTCAATAATTTTGAATAGGTTTAAATACTGCTGATGTGGAAACCCATATGAGGGTAAACTGGTGGAGTGGTGGTTATGAGGGAGGTAATATCGCTGAAGGCGGGATTCCAAATATACTTCCTAACGGAGGGCGGAGAGAGGGTTTTGAAGTGGATTAGGAGCGGTAAAATAACGACGAAAACCGTTGAAGCGTTTGAAAAAATAGTAGAGAATAAATTAGGTAACGTCGAAATAGATAAGCTAATAATATTGTTTAAAGGTAAACCCAAGATTGACGAGGATGCATACAAGCTGTTATCACAGAAATACGGAAAAGTTGAAGTCGCTAGGGAGAAGGTGCCGACGAGTAGCATAGCTAAGACCGTAAGCGGTAATGCGTTTGTTGTATGGAGTCATGGAAGGTTGGCATATAAGAGGTTTAGTGATGTAAAGGATAAGGATGTATGGTTGTTAGCTATATGGAGGATGAACGATAGAGTTACAATTATATCGGACTTCGATAAAAACAACTTCTACGATTTAGCTAGGGAGGCATTGATAATAGCTGTACCGAAAACCAGACAAACCAGAAAACTCTTTATAGTAAGTCTGTAAAACCACTTTTTCATATTTCTGTTTTACAACCGTATATTTCTAAACGTATACGAACTTAACTCCTTTATTACGTTACCCAACTCTTTGAACGTATCTGATGGGCATAAGTACTGCTTTTACCTAAACGCCTTTTCTACAGTACCCATTATTTTAGTTATCGCCTTAAGTAGTACGCTTAGCATTATTATGTATATCAGTAACGGGACTAACGTATTGAACAGGCTTGTTATCGCTTCACTTAGCTCGGACATCCTATCACCTACTTAGAATATTCTGATAAAAGTTTATAACTTTTACCTGTAGTGCCTTCTAAGTTCCTCATACGCCTCTGGTAGGTAAGCCCTTACCGCCTCCCAGAACCTGGCCCTAGCCCTTCTAACCTCCCTTGGAGTTATGAAGTGTACCATGCCGCCTGGCGATGCGGTAACCTCGACCGCCTCTACTATCCTCGTTATCAACTTCAGCAATATAGATATCATTATTACGTATATCAATAGGGTTACTAAGGCGTTAAACGCCTGCGTCAGGGAGCTCGTTAATTGACCCACACCTATCACCAAATCCTATTTTCCCCCTGAAGGTTAAAAATGTTTCCTCATATTATGATGGGTTACCAATGTTCCGATAATTAATCGTTACTCAACGATTTAACTTACACCGAACTACTTAGTAATTATATCATATATTTTATAGTACAAGAGGTTGTAATATGTGTATACCGATAACATCAAATCGTAAAACTCCATGAGTAACCTAAAGTCTATTTCTTCCTCAGGTATACTCCCTCGTAAATACTCTATGTACACCTCTGGAAACCTAGTATCATACGTAGTAATATATACGTTCTCATCGTTATAATACCAATCAAAGATGAGTAGCATTTTACCAATCTTAACACGTTTTTTCAGATATTCGTTAACCTCTCGTATTTTTACGACCTCTGGCATTCTAAACTCCTTTAGTATATCGTAAATGTAGAATACCCTCTCAAAGTCAAACTTATGCATGAATAGTATAACATCCTTAAGCTTTTCATCGAAGCTAACCCTACGCTTAACCACATCAATTACCCTCATTACGTCAACTATACCTAGCCCCTTGACCAGTTTATGCCAAAACGATGTATATCCAAAACAGCGTATTCCAACACCATTTGGCTTTACAACTGTAAATCTAATCGTTGATAGTGATGGGGTTAAAAAAGTCACTCCTATTTCCATATACGGTATAACGTACTTAGCGTGTTCATCTTCAAACGTACAATATTCCATATCAACAACATAATACTTATCCTTGGATACCAACATATCCGTATACTCGCTTATTCTTAGGTGAATACCATCAACACCATATGAGGGGGTCAGCCTTAACTCCCTAATAACTTCCCAAGTTAAATCATACATGCCTAAGTCCGTCAACCTTGACTCAACTCTTAGGAACAAATCGTATAAGTCATCTACCGTACTGCTAATCAGTTGGTAGAAGTCATTTACGTTTATAGCGTATAAATCCAATACGCTTGATGTATCAGCCACCTATTAACACCTCATATAGCTTACCGTAAATCAAGTAATAGTAAGCGTAAACTGATAGCCAGTAATCGAAAGCGTCAAGTAAATAACCACAGTCGAACTCCTCTGGTAGTATAACCTCCTCGAACTCCCTATACAATTTTATAAAGTTAACCGAAACAGTCTTCTTTCGATAGGTCGAGGTTATGTTTAACATTATAATCCTGTTAAAGTAGCTGTACTCGAAAGATATGCTAAGTTTGGTGAAGTATATAATACTCTCTATATTGGTCTCTAACTCGCGCCTACCGATGACATCTGGACATTTATCAATTAATAATTTATATAGATATTCGACTTTTTTAAACCTGTGTCTTGACAATAGGTCTACGACCTCGTACAACCTCCCATCAAGCTCAGCCTTATCACATACCTCCTTACTGATGGCTTTCAACTTATCCCATCCAATAGTATCGCCTAAATTGGTTAGAAGTACTATGGTGTTATAACGTACGTGTACGAATGGTGTAGCGGTACCTCTAACGTAGCTACTAGGTTTACGCATTAAGAATTCCGTGGTCGTGTACCCTAAATTAGTTCTTGAACCCCAAGGATTTACGCCCCAAATCTTTAACATGCCACCTTCATGATATTCTATGAGTACATCGTCTGGTGTAACGAAATCAAAAAGCTTCAACTCTCCAAACCTAACCTTTCCTAAACCGCCCAACCTATCCCTGATTCCAATTATCAGCTTAGGTACACCATGTTTGTATAACCAATCTTCAACAATCTTGATACAGTACAATAAGTCCTTGTACGTATCATCTATGAGTTCGTAAAGGTCTTTTACGTTGGACGCATATACTCGTATAGCCCTCGATGTATCCGTAGACATAAGTGACTTACCAAGTTTAATTCAACCAATAGGACTAATAACTTTTACCTAGTACTACTACATTGTAGAGCTTGTAGTAGAGTACGTTATAATATGTGATTATTGAAAGCCACACATCAAACGCTTTGAATACATCATGGGAGTTAATATTCTCACATAAGGCTATATCAACACCATTACCGACCTGTACGGCTATACCTTTATATACATTATTTGTTTTAACGATGTAAATGAATGCGATTACGTATCCTCGTCCTATTATCAAACTACTGAGTATACGTTTAAGCACCGAACAATCAAACGTCCCCCTAAACGTATTTTTGCTAAGGTGTTGAATCATCCTGAATTTGGTATTAGATACCACATAAATGGCTTTATAAAGTTCACCAGATACATCTTTGGCGATGGATAATAGTTTATTTAATCCGATAACCTTTCCAACGTTGATTATATATGTGATGCAACCGAGGGGGGTGAGAGTACCGTGTATAGTCTCCGCATTAAACCTGAACGACTTAAATAACCCTTTAGGTGATACTCCATATGCTTTGTATACATCTGTAACCTTAATACCATTAGGTATGCTTATATACTCCACTCTACAACCAACTAATGCACCACCATCGAAGTCTATCAACTCATCGAGCTTAACTCCGATAGTATTAACTTTGCGTACTAGTTTATCGAAACCCAAATCAATTAGTTTCTCATCGACGGTACTTTTAACCGATAGGAAGTCGTCTATGGTAGTTGAAACTATCTCGTATAGGTTCCTTACGTTATCAGCTACCAACCTCTCGTAGTAATATCCTTCGGTAGGCATACTCCCTCGTAATTAAATTACATGGGTTGCGTTATATTTTTATTACGTTGTAACAATCATTTTTATATTTGTACCTCATTAAAAGATGTTGGATATACTTGGTTATCACAGATGTGGTGTGGTGAACGTAGAGGTGGGGAGTAAAAAAGTCATAGCAGTTATAAAGAGAAGATGTGCGGTTTGTGGTAAGGAGATAACAATAAAGGTATTCGAGGATTATACTTACGAGGGAGGGCACTATTTCGGAAACCTTAAAGATGTAATGAAGGAGGTCGGTCTTTACGACCCTAATGCGGAAGATTGGGAATACGAATATTGGGAATGCCCTTCATGTTATAACAAATAAAAGACCTATAGATTTGGTAAAAGTAATAGATTTAGCTAACATATAGAATATTGAACAATTTATTATACAACAGGTAATAGTAAGTATAGATTGATAACCAGTAGTCAAATGCGTTAACCAAATCCTCAATCTTAGCTTCAAAAGCGACCGCCGCTAACGTTCTGTATGGCGTTACATCAATTGCTCCACCCCTTAACACGTCAATACATATACCACTACTTTCATTAAAATAATGAAGTATGACCGCTAAGTCTCTAATCGGTATGGTCATTCTAAGCTCATCTTCTACATCACCTGCGTCGTAAACTAAATCCTTGTATCCCATTCCAGATAGGTATTTGATGGGCTTGAAGTTGAATTTGGATATTTCATCTATTACCTTTGCTGCTACATCCGTACCGTACTCCGCATCCACCTCTTTTGCAAAACTGTGGAGTACGTTCCAGCCTACGATGTTACCAATATTAACTATAAGTTGTACCGTGTTTGGAATATATATGGAGGTTGGCGGAACCTCCGTCTTTATGGAAAACCATACAGTTCTATACTTTTTTTCATTTAAATATACGTAAGATGGGAAACATATTGAATAAAATCCAAGCTCTACCTCACATAGCTTAGACCTTTCAAAAATAATTTCAAGCGAATTCTTGTAATGAGGTTTAACTAGTTTGATTTTCCCTACCTTAAATCTTTCCCCAACCTTATATAACTTCAGAAGTACATCATTGACGTGATAGTCTATCAATTTATCCTCTACCATACGTAAGATTTCTATGAAGTCTGGCATAGTATCGCTTACCATCTGGTAAAAGTTACCCATATTGATTGCAAACAACCTTAACGGACTTCCATTAGTCATCAACCATCACCTACATGATAAATAGCAGTTTGTAGAGTTCGTTGTATAGTAAGTAGTAATACGTGTATATCGATAGCCATGTATCGAACGCCTTCATTAAGTCGCTCACGTTGTAACTGAAGGTAATGGTGACACGATGGGTAAGCGACGTCGCGGTTACCCTTTCCTTTCCAAGTATTTCGACCAACACACCCCTATCTTCGTAGAAGTATCCGAGCCAACCAAGTAAATCACGGGGTACTACATACTTCTCTAATATTTTATCCAACTCAAGCGCATCACAAGTTCCAGTAAAACCACGTTTAGAGAGGTACGTTACCTTCTTGAACTTAAATTCACTAACGAATTTTACCACATCGTATAGGTTCGTCCCATACCTCTTGGATACAGTATCCGCTATTGATAGAACCTCATCCCAACCCATTGCATTACCTATGTTGTCTAGCAGTTGTACATAGCCCCACGCTTCCATTGATATAGGAAATAAGTTCGTGGTTATCAAATACCTTACTGAGTTGTAACGCCCTAGGCGCGTATATATGCTACTTGGTTCAAATACGTTTATACCATGTATACGAACGGTCTTCGACTTTTCATAAAGTAAGTCTAGCATACTCGACCTTAGGTTAAAGACCTTAGCTTCACCTAACTTTAACTCTCCGCCGAACCTCTCATCTATCACCTTTTCCAACTCCTTGACCATATCAAAAGCACGTAGGTTATGTAATCCGTTTTCTACGTAGAATAACAACGCTATGAAGTCATCTTTGGTATCACATATAACTTCGTACAGGTTGCCCAACTCCGATGCGAACATACATAAATCCATACGCTTATCCACGGGTGAGCACCTCGTATATCTTGTGGTATATCAAATAATAGTAAGTGTAAATCGATAACCAAACATCGTACGCTTCGGTTAAAACCCATGTAGGTACCTTGTCTACAAAACCTACCTCACCGTGCTCACCAGTAACCTCGGCAAAAGTCATGGATGATTTGTGCGGATGAAAGTACTTATCTATGGTTATAACTACTAAGTAGTAATCTTTTTCAATGAACTCAACCCTCCAATCACATGGAGTTAAAAGTTCATCTAAGTGAGATTTTAACCTCTTTTTATTTATCGACCTCTCTTTTATTTTCATGATTGAGAGGAGCTTTATAATCTTAAATGGATTATCGAACACCAACCTGAAGACCTTGGTTAACCTCTTATCACCTATACCCGATTTATTTACAATAAAGGCGTACATGGGTAAGTTATCGGTAAAGTTGACGAGAAACGATACTGAGTTACATGATATTTCCGATGCGTAATTTTCGCTAAGTACTTGAAAGCACGGTACTTCAAACGCCTTCCCTGTTACATCTATATATCGGCTCGTCTTTACTGGAACTGTAAATATAGATGTTCCCTTTTTTACATACGTAACAACAACCCTTTTAGAGGCCTTTAGTGGAACGACATCGATTAATATAACATTACCTTTAGCTATCGTACTTCCTACACCGTGTGCTTTCATTAAAACATCTACAATACCCATATCAGATAGCATACCCTCGACTTCAGCTACGGTGAGAGCTAGGTCATCTATCGTATCACATATTATATTGTTTAGGTTCGATATGTAATACGATACTACCTTGGTATCGACCTCTAGACCTACCATATTTTCATCACCTTACCTAGTTTCGTAGATATTATGAAGTAGTAGGTGTAAATGGATATAGCGTGGTTTACAATATCGACGAAGTCTCCGACCCTTACGTTGAATACGGATAGGTGTTTAGCCCCATACATGTAACGAGCACTCATAACCCTTCGTAAGTACCTTGCAATTTCTACCGTATAAGTAGTACCTGGTTTCCACGCATCTACGTACATTTCGGAGCCGTCCTTAGATGTCGTAATAGTAATTATTGGGGCTTTTGGGGTAATTAACTCCATAATTCTATTCACCAGTAGGTTTACTGGCACGAACGACCTCAAGTCCTTTTCACTCAGTTCCTCGAACACGTTGACCAACCTAAGCGGCGCTTCATCGAAGAGGTCGAATATACCTTTTACCAACGGTACATCCTCACATAACTCTTTGAAGTTCGGCAACCTCTTAAAGTACTTCCTGAACGAGTACAACAGCGATAGCCTATCTGAAAAGGGGAACCCGAACTTCCTTAGCTCGGTTACTACGGTACAAGTCGTACCAAGTATGGTATTATGTATCTTCAACTGCTTAGGTGTTCCATAGAAAATATTAACCGCACTCCTTTTTCCGACCCTCCAAATATCAATTAGGTATATCGGTTCTTCAAATACATCTACGACTATAACAGTATCAAACATCTTCGCACCAGGGTACACATCTACCAACTTGGATATTATGTCGGTTATAACCCTCTGATGTGTCAACCCCTCATCGATACGCTCATGTACGTAATTAGCTTCATCTATTGTACTACACACCAGTTCGTGGAACCTAGCGTACTTATCTGCTAACAGGTTTACTAACCTCTCATTGTCCAAACCTAAACACCTCCACGTTAAATTTCCATGATGTATTTGATGCCTACATCTTCGCACATCTTACCCATAAGTATATAGAAGTGGGAGAACGTTAATATGGTGTAATCTATAACCTTCAAAACCGTTAGTGCGTCCAAATCCGCTACGTTTACGGTTTTGGCAAGATGGCCTGGTTCAAGGTCACTAATCCTATAGAAACTGGTAAGGTTTTCTTCTTCTCCCATGTATAAGTGTACTAGGACTCCATCCGTTTTATCTATGTATTCGACGTCGAAACCAAAACCCCTAACCCCTTTTGCCCTCACATTTTCAATCCTAGCATCGATAACAAACGAGTTTACTCGAGTTTTTCGTAGCTCATCCTTGGATACGTTAAGTACCTCGCATACGTTATCCGTTATCGGATGTGCTATACGTGGGGCGGTATACCTCTTTACGTACTCGTAAACCCTTAGCAACGACTTAAACTCCTTAAGCTTTAGTATGGGCTCCTCGACTTTTCCAACAACTGGATGAACCTCTAAGGTCTGTATAAACGATAGTAGGAGTTGCGGAAAACCGTATATAGATGTATATGTACGTAACGGTGTTAGTAAGTAAAACGCGGGATGGAACCAGTAACCATATTTAGTTTTTAGAAGGTATAAGCCAGTTCCCTTTACAGACATCTTATCTCCTATTATTATTTGTAATCTAATCCTCTCTGCATATTCCCTAGTAGCTAAATTAACTATATACAACCCCCTTTTTATTACTCCTTCAACGCTCTTCGTGAACTCTATTAGTTTATTTACTTTCTCTGAGTGATATACGTACTTACCATTAATTTTTTCAACACCACAGTCAAAGAATATTTTATTATCTAATCCGACTTGGGCACTTAGTAAATCATCTACTGAACTATCGAATAATTGATACAACCTCGATAACGTATCAGCAATCATGAGGTATAGCTTATCTATCTTTTCCTCGCTTAACACGGGTTGTACCCTCTTAAACATATCTTACCAAAGAAGGTATACGTTGAAGTAGGATAAGTAACTAACGCTTACTTAATACATTCCACCTAGAACATTCTGCGTACATCAACAGTATTGCAATTATTATCAACAATACTATAGTACTCAGCACGACTATGCCAACGTATATACCTACTAGGTAAACGGTTCTCCAGCTTAGAATCGGGCCTTTGGATATTTCACCTAAGTTCCAGAAGGTTACGCCAAGTAGAATTATAAAGTAGAGTAAGATTAAAATTATACAAAACGCTATGCACTTTCCTTTAAACTCTTTATAGCTTCTCACTTATCATCGTTTTAAATTATTTACGCGACGTCTTAATAACTTCTTCGTATAAATCTTGAAAGTATGAGTTCAGTAACTCCGATAACGCGTGTATCTTTAAGTCTTCATCCTTTATAGCTTCATCTATTTCCTTCATGTACTTGAGTATTATTTTGGTTAAGCTCTTAACAAGCTCTATCCTCTCGACCTCGTTAGCCTCTATCCACCTCTTCCAGAAGCTCGACATTTCTTTCACCGCTCTCCACCTCGCTCTTCGGTCGGAGGTTTTTAAATCCTTTATACCTTATACTTCTCTTAATAGCTCGTTTATCTCCTTCAATAACTTCAGAACCTTCTTCCCCTTTTCTGTGATTCTGACCAACTTCACCCTTCTATGTATTCTACCATCTATCGCTATATAATCATCCCGTACATCTACAAGACCTAAATCGTATAACTCATAGATTCTCTTATATGTAACCGATGATGGAAAAAGTTTGATTAAAGTCCTTATGTTAATTACATTTCCAGCACCTAAGAAGTCAAGTATTTCGTATACCTTAGGTTTCACTATCTCTAATATCGGCTCATACATTAGAGCCACATCAATCACCAGATTTCCTATCTTTGTAAATCATGTATATTAACATGGCTAGGTACGTCGTTCCCATACCGAACCCTAATATAACGTCTGCCCAAGTCTTGGGTATTGAACCTAGTACGTTCAATAGCGACAGTATACCATAGGAGTACGCTATTATACAGACTATAAACGTTAACAGTTTTACAACGAATCCCTTACCCCACTTAACCTTTACCCGTATGTTTACTACTGGTTTGCGTTTAGGATGTACGTATACCTTACCGTCCTTGTACTCGAATACCACACCGTTTATCTCAACCTTTCCTACCTTTTTCAAATCTACTACTTTAATTTCATCTAACTTTAAATCGTTGGCTTTAACCCATAAGTTAACTACCCTCTCTACTTCATCCACACCCTTTTTAATAGCACGTTTTACATCATATGCAAACATCGACAACAGAGCCTTCTCCTCTTCGGTCAACTCCTTCATCCTTATCACGTCACTCCTCCCTCCTAGCAGTAACTCCTTGTTTTAACTCCTTTGCTAACAACTCTGGGGTTAACTCCTCCTTTAGGAACCTTTCCAACGCTTCGTTGACTACCTCGTATAATTTCTTTCCCTTTAGTGTAGCATATATTTTAACCAAAGTCCAGATTTCCTTCTTTACAGAAATCGTAGTCTTTATTTCCTCCTCTTCTGACATAGAATACACCAGTAGTTTAGTTTTTACTTCTGTACAGAGGTCTGTGTAGAAGTTTTTAAACTTATACGGTCATATTGAAGTTCAACCCATGGAATTATCAATAAGGTTTTATGTCTCGTACCGCATGGATGACCGTATATACCGTCTTCACCGAAACACTCCCCGTGGTCTGCCGTTATTACTACCCTCTTTCCCTTAAAGAAGTTTAATAACTTCATAACGGACTTCATAACCCATCTAAGGTTCTCCAAATAACACCTCCTAGCCATTTCAACATTGACCTCACCTCTTTTTAATGCATCCCACATCCTGAGCTCTGGGTTACCCATATCATTAACGAAGTACCTCTCAAGCTCTGAACACATGGGATATGGGCCATGCGGTTGTAAGAAGTGTATTATTTGCCTCTTGTTCGGATGTATTCTAGAAAGCAACTTGGATGTATTTACTACAGTCTCTGGACTTACAGTCCAAGCACAACCTATCTTCCTCCACCCGAACCTCCAAACTTCAACCACTTTCCAGAAAAACCATGAGTGTTTATATGATGTTATGTGAGGGTTGGCGGTTACATAGATTACATCTTTCAACCTCTTAGTAAACGTTTTAGAGAACCAGTTATCGGTACAAGATTCCTCCGACATAACCGCCTCAACATCAAATATATGACCGTACTCAGATTTGAAAACGTCGTACCTACAAGCATCAAGTATTATTAGCACATCCCACTTGGTATTTAGAATTAGGTCTTTATGTCTCCTCATCTTCATCATATTAACTTTTAAATCCTAACATCTAATATATTTTGGGTATTGTAAATGTCATCGAAAAGGGGTATACTTGAGGTTCTCAAAGGTGCGGTCGAAAAGTTCTCTGGGATACTAAGTAGGAACGTTAAACTGGACTATAATTTGGCGACCGTATACCTTAGGGTATCCAGGGCTGATGAAGATATCTCCAATCAATTACATACGATATTGGAGTACAGTAATAGTAAGGGATACCAGATAGTGCACTTAGAGAGGGATATTGATATTTCTGGTACTACACCGCCGTGGGAGCGTGAGAACTTCGTAAACCTGGTCAAAAAGAGTACCGAACTTGGTGCTGGTACCATACTGTTCTACGACCTATCTAGGATGGCCAGAAGCGTTGAATGGGGCTTAATTACGCTTTACATACTACTTGACTACGGTTTTAATGTCGAGTTCGTAGCTATGAAGTTCTTGGATTATATAACCGATAAGGAGATGAAAAAGAAGGTGATACTGGACTTCCTGTGGTTCGCTGAAATGTACGTCGAAGATATAAGGAGAAGGACTAAGGCAGCGCTCGAGAGGTTGAGGGCAGAGGGTAAACTATACCACAGACCTAGGGTCGAATTGCCATGCGATGACATAAAGAGGTTGTTAAATGCTGGTCTCCCTATATCTGCCATATATAAATTCTTGGTAAGTCAAGGAAAGTTGAAATATAGGGCGAAAAACGAGGAAAGGGTGTTATCGTACAACTGGTTCTTAAAGAGGGTAAAGAGAGATTGTAAGATTTAGGTTTACAATTGAAAGCCTCGCCCTTTAGGGCGGGGAGAAGGTCAGTAACTTATTTACCGATTTCAACGCGTATAATTTCAGTAATCCTCATTACAAGCCTCAGTACAAACAAAAATAGAAACGCGTAGATTATTATCGATGCTAACGTAGATGTAAGCGGAGTTACATACTTATACAACGTCTTTATTATAAACTGTACCATACTACTCATCCATAACTTATTTATGTGGCGTTATAAATAAGTGTTTCTGGGTATAACGCGTTGCTAACTAGACTGGTGATATAATGACCGAAGTAAAAGATGTAGCTAAGGCTATGGGTAGTATGTTAAGGGTTTTCGCGCTCATGTTTTTTATGTTTATGTTCGTAACCGTCATGTACGTCGTAATGGATACGCTTAGAGCCATGTTTACTGGCAGGTTGAAACCTGAAAAAACGTGGGAATTTAATACTGAAGATGAGTTAAACGATTTTGCAAATCAAACAAAACAATACGCCTCTGTGGTAGATGGTTGGTTAGTGTTCAATCCACCTAGTGGTGAAAACGGTATAGTATCCAGGTATGAGGAGAAGGTATATAAGTTAGTTAAGATGAAGTTTGGAATCACCGTATCAACAATAGAGTACAACTCAACGGTCATATCGGTCTATACAGATGATGCATCAGTATATAAGTACGTCAGCTTAATTGCCGTCGGGGGTGATAAAACCAAGCTTAGGTTGTACGGAGGTACCAGCGAGAGTTGCGAAGACTTTACCAATCCTAATGCACCTATGGTATTGGAGGTCGACTTTTCCCGCAATAAGGCTAAGGTCTTCTCGGATGACCTGTTACTTGCAGAGGTCGATATAGTCGAGCAAACAACAGGCGGCTCTATAGAAAGTAAAATAACGATAGTTGAGAGTAATGTTAGTGGGGTAATAACTGATGTTTCGGTAGATTACGTAACAATAGTATACAGGTGATAATATGACAGAGGGTACGTATATAATCGATGAGAGGTTTAAGAGGAGTTTGAGTAAGTTTATTAAGTTGATTATGTTAATGTTCATGATGTATATGTTCTTCACTATAATGATTGAAATGATGAAGATGTTTATTGAACTACTCAAGGGTAAACCAAAACCAGAGTATGATAAAGTCTGGAATTTTGATAAGGTTGAAGAGCTTAATGACTTTGCCAATAAACAACTTGAATACGCATCTGTTGAAAACAGCTACATAGTTTTCGACCCGCCTAGTGGTGAAAACGGTATAGCATCTAGGGAGGAGGCCAAAGTATACTCAAAGGTTAAAATAAGGGTTAAGTGCTTGGTTTCCACATCGGATATAAGTACTAGGCTCTTAGGTGTTACTACAGATGACGGAGGCGTTAAATTAGGAGTTAACATATCTACCGTTGAGGGCGATACGAGTAAATTGGAGTTGTGGGAGTTGGGAGGTGATAGCGCCACGTTTACCAATCCCAACGACTTCTTTGATTTGATAGTAGATTTCCAGTATAGGAGGGCATACGTATATCACGAGGGCATAAAGCTTGCCGAAATAATCATAACCGAACAGCCGTCATCTGGTACTACTACCAGTACAATAGAGTTCATAGAATATAATCAAAGTACTGTAGTAACGGATGATTACATAGATTACGTTATGGTGAAGTACCGTGGTTAATATGGATAGGTTGAAGGATTTCATAAGGTGGTACTACGATAGGTTTTGCTCCTTCTACCAAGTAGTGTTAGATAGCATAAGCGACTTCAATGCTTTGTGTAACTCTATCGCTAAGTACGTGGATAGTGATGATAAGATGAGGAAGGAGGTAAACGATTTAATTCGCTCATTCACGAGGTTGGGTGACCTGGTTATTAATAAACCAGTACCTAACCTCTACCATTATTATAACCCAGATGAAAAGTACGTGACGTTGGCCATTGCATATGCTGATGTAGGTGCCAAGGTATCAATAGAGTATGATGAGTTTACCATCGGGTACGTGTTCAGGTTTAAAAGCAAGAGTGGGTATTACATCACTAGTAACCTAGCATATAAATATATACTACCGATAATAGGAAGGGGCGCTACAGAAGAAGTTAAGATTAATGCTAGTAGTATAACTGGTATTATACTAATGCTAACATTACTAGACTATGTGAAACCATTTGAATCACTAGAGGCGTTGCGCTCGTATATTTCCAATATGAAGATAAATAAATTATTGGATTGTATAAAGGATGTTAAGTTTAAGACTATGGATGTATTCGATGAAACTGCTAGGAGTTTGTTCGGAGATGTACTAGATGTTGACATATCTGAGAAGTCTGCTATTACTAATAGGTATTATATAAGAAGCGATATAGTTAATGAGTTTAGGGAATCTTGGGGGTTTAGATGTCCTTCTGGCGGAATTAATATACGCGGCAGTTTTGGAGTAATTGATGGAGTGTGTGGCATATTAAGGGTGCTAATAGGGAGGAAAGGGGAAAGGATGCTTATAGATGTATCTGATGTATTCTCCTATACTGGTAAAATAACACCATATGACCTAGTAAAGATGTTAAACTATATAGTAAGCATATATATGTATTACATAGCTATTATGGATAAGTTGTATGGGTGTTTATCCAAAGAGGTTATATTTATTTAAGCGAGGTACGCATATAACTATCTAGGTGGTACAATGCCCAAACGTTTGGATGAATTCATGAAATGGTATAAGCGTAAAGTCGTAGATATGATGTGTGCATTTATTGATGTACTACCATCCATGGTATACGCTGGAGCTAGGATTGGATTACATATGGTTAGAAGAGGTATACATGATGAGGTTCTAAGGGTGACTAGCAGTCCATACTTTGAGGATAGGGAGTTCACCATAACGAAGCACCTACCGTTTATGTGGATAGACTACAGGGCGGGTATGTACTACAATCCATCGTTTATAATTCTCGGCCCAGGTTCTAAGGTTCGTATAATGGATGAAACAATGTGGTTTATAAGACCTTGGTCTGATGTAATTGAGTGGGTATACAGGATTAGCGCATACGATGTTAATACCGTAATCGGTTTAATCAACATACTGAACCTACACAACTACGTATCCCCTGATGTTTCCGAAGAGTTACGTTCAGAGGTTATGAAAATGCGTAGATGTTTGTACTTGTTCAGACCTGCGCTAAGGGTACCGCTTACCATACCTAAGATGATTAGAAAGACGGCCAGAAAGCTCTTTCCTTGGATATCCAGAAGCGATATAGGTATGGTATCGGGTATTGCGCCAGAAGTTCTTGGAAAAGGGGCCAAACTTAGATATGAGCTAAGACCTGAGCTAGAGGTTTTACTATCAGAGGGAGAACAATACGTTAGGTGTTACTTAGATAAAATTAGCGAGATTAATTACGTTGAGGTTTCGCATGATTTATACGCAAAATTAACGTTTAGCTACGATTTATACCCTGGTACCATACGTGTGGCTCCAGTAACCATATTCAGCAACGACGTAATAACCCCAGAGAGTTTGGTCAGGTTTTTGGACGTCATGTTAGCAACATTTACGTACTTCATGGTATGCATATCTAATATTTATAAGATGGTTGCGTAAATTATCGATAGAAGTGGTTTATTAAAGTACATAACCATTAAGTTGTTTACTACAAATAACGATTTATGTAGAATAAACGTTGCTATGCATAGCTTATATAACGCTTTTACCATACCGCTACTTCTGTAGTATAAGTTAAATAATAGATAGGAGAATAGCACCAGTATCCCTACAGACGCTATGAAGAATAGTATTGATAGTGGAACGCTATTAATAAATAACGACGTTACTGGGTTCGACTCTACATAACCTAGCCCAATCATATAGATGGTTGCCGTAAAGTCAACTAAGTGAAGAGTTAGCAGTACCGTTAGGTATGCTAGATATGTTAGTGCTTGTACCTTTCTATACATAGCTTCCTTATTCCAGTCCTAGCCAACCTATCTAATGCCTGGTACGACTCATCTACTCCTTTTCTCTCCTTCCTCATCTCATCAATTAATTCATCGGTTATCGGTATTACGTTGTACTTTTCGGCGAACTCCCTAGCCAACTCGTGCATCTCTGGACATACCTCTGGTGTAGCTACTGGAATCCTAAGCTTCATCAAGCACATAACTTCATCCCTTTCCCAAGTCTTTACTTGAAATAGGTGATAGGATAAAGGCCATACTATCATCTCGCCGAAGAACGGTGCGAAATACCTTAGACCTAGCATCTCTGCAAATAACTTCCTTATCGGTTTCAGATAAATCGGCTCCTTATACTTCTTAGCTACGTGCTTAGCCAGTACGTCCTTTGTCTTCTTCTCGCCGTACTTTTCATGATATCTCTCTAGACATAATTTAGCGGTTTCCACGACCCTCTTCCAATCATCATCTGATATAACGTAGTTTATAAATCCGTGTAACGTCTCATGTAGTGCTACGTATATCGTGAACTTGGCATTGGTGTTAGCGATAACCGCCGTTTTAGATAGCCCAGTAAACGGGTCTACGTAGTTGTAACCTATAGATGGTTTGGTTATGACCAAAAATGGGTAAAATATTGCTAGACATCTTTTTATCGTTTGAGGACATATTAGCATAAAAGAGTCGGTGTATAGTGTCATAGATGGTATGGTATAGGTTAGCAGTAATGCTAATATCTCTATGCCTTTCTCCGTAAGCGGTTTTGCCTTTTTGTCAAAGCAACACGGTACGAACGACACTTTACTCCAACTCCTTGAACTCGTGTAATCCCTTAGGTCTAGGCATGAACTTTACCATGGGTACGGCGGCCGAACCTCCACCAAACGCACTACCTACGGAGCTTATGGCTCTACCGAATATTGTTAACATTAGTGCAAATATTAGCAACTGCGTTAGTGATTGTGTAAAGGAGTTTACGTCTATTGTTAGTAGTTTAGCCTTTTTAGGCATTACATACACCACCTCAAGTTATGTTTCTTCTATTGCCTTATTTTGTATTTTCGCTTTTAGTGCCAACAGTTCTCCAGGTTTTAGGGTTATCTTTTCCTCCTCTGGCAGTACTTCCCTAGCTATCAATACATATATCGTTTCACCAGTCGATGCCTTAGCTTTGTATATTAGACCTACTTCGTATATCACTACATCTGTATCGGTCGACCTGTTCTCGAACTCTCTATATACTTCAAAGTATGCCACATCCTTAGTATCTGGAACGGTAACCTCCTCACTATATGACATTCCCAAATAGTACAGTCCAGTATCGCTATGTGATATCTTTGATGCTAATTTGTAATCAGTCATTTTTACGGCATCCGTGCCACTACCAACCACCAAGCCATAAGCATCTATACCTTCATCAGCTATTACTGTAAACGATAACGGCTCCGTGGTATCGGATGCTATATCTATTAAGTTTATATTTTTAGAGTTTCCGTTAACGTCGGTAACACCAGTACTATCCTGCCCACAAACTACCATAGATACCAATTTCCAGTAATTCTCTACAAATGAGTGCCCCTTTATGACTCCCTTCTTCCTAACTCTACCCCTCTTATCCTTTATCACGTATTCAAACACTATGTGTGATGACATTTTAATACACCTACACGACTATTTGTGGTTTCATTACCCATACCAACGAATAACCTGGCTCTATGGTAACGTAATCCTCGCCCACGCCCTTAGCAGTTGATGTGGTATCCCTAGCTAATAGGTAATACGTACCGCCTGTTGGTATCTTTGCTCCAAGCCCAACTTCATAGAACGTTATAGTATCGGTACCCTTGTTTTCAAAAGTCCTAGATAGAGTGAAATATCTAACGTCTCCCTCTCCTTTTAATTCAGCACTAACGGACATAGCATAATAGTACAGTCCAGTATCGCTATGTGCAATTACGGCCTTAACCCAATAATCATCAGCCGCTGGTTGTGTATTATTTGTACCAAGTATTATGCCATAATAATAATTACCCTCATCAGCGGCAACATCTACATCATCTATATACTCCCTAGATATTGTGTACTTTGCATTAGTTCTATCCCACATGGCCACGTTGACGTCGAATAACAGCAACCTCTGTAACGCAACGAAGTTCCTCGTAAAAGACCTAGAACAAAAGCTACCGTGTCGTACAAGCCTACCCCTTTTATCGTATACCTTGAATTCATGTACTATACTTCTACACATCAGTAGTGGTACTATCATTCAACCACCACGTTTATTCTTATTTAGGTAAGCTAAAAAGTTTATTATGCAGCATTCCATATCTTTGCGGTAAACGTTATGCTTCCCGCTGGAGGTACGTCAACCGCCTCTGATAGTAAATCCCTAGCTAACAATATGTAGTAATCTCCTGGGTTGTTTGCGTTGGTACTCGTTAACTTACAAGCAAGTCCTACCTCTCCTATGGTTATTATATCACCAGAGTTGTTGGTGAACGTTCTTGAGAACGTAAAATACGATGCATAGGTATCTTCTTCCCCATAGGCGCCAACCACTACATCACCATATGATAGTCCAGTATCTGAGTGCTCTATAGGCGAGACCAAATCGGTTTGAGTCGGTGTTGGTGAGGTCGTCGTATCGCTACCAACTATTATGCCATACTTATGGAAGTTGGTATCTTCTGATTGTACTCCCACTACCGTACACGTAGTTATATCGGATTTATTAAATATCTTCTCAGTATCACCTCTAGGTATTAACTTGAACGTATCGTTTTGCGCAAATAACTGCGCTAACAACTTACCGTAATTTTCTACAAATGAGTGCCCCTTAGTTTTTCCCCTCTTTATTATCCTACCTTCTTTATCTCTAACTACGTATTCAAACATGATTTTAGTACTCATTCTATCACCTCTACGTCTCTATTAAGGGCATTACAGACCACTTTATAGTCTCACCTGGTTTAATCTCCACATCTTCAACATCTATACCTCTAAGTACCCATGATTGCTTTGAATCATATGCTAATCCTGTGAAGAATAAACCGTCGACAGGTATTAAAACGGCTAAAGCTACCTCCCTAACGTAAATGCTAGATGTGTTACGATTTTCAAAGTGTCTATATATAGTAAAGTACCGTTTGTTGGTATCTGCAACATTTAACCTAGTATCTACTGATGTATCATAATAATATAATTTAGTATCTTTATGTGATATTGGTACTGTAACGAAGTAACTGTTAATAGTTGGAGAAGACCAGCCTTCGCCTAGAACTATACCATACCTACTGTCCCCCTCTGGTGCTTTAACATCTATATCATCCAAATAATCTCTAGTTATTGAGTGTGTTGTAGAGCCATCTGTAGCTACTAGCTCTTCAGTTGTATTGCATAGTAGTACCCTTTGTAACTTGGTAAAGTTCTTATTCCATGAGTTCGAGTAGAACCTACCCCTTCTTACGACGTTTCCGTTTTTATCATATACCGTGAATTCGTGTATGAACCCTTTGCTCAGTAGCAAACTCGCTATTACGTTACTCATTTTTTCACCCAACCTCAGTTATATTAGAAGTAGTTTTCAAATTTTACGGTGACTTCAAGCGTACACTTAGGTGGTATTACGGGCCTTTCCTCTGGTGGTATTAGTATCCTTGCGATACATACGGTTCTTTTTATTTCGGGCTCCTCTAGACTACGTTGCGTACTATACAGAAAGCCTATATCATAAACCTCTATGTTATTATTTGTTATATTCTTAAACGACCTTGAAAATCCAAAGTAAGAATAGGGCTTTGTTGGGTCTTCAAGGTTAACATCTATATCTATATTTACTATTTCGCTAAACTCAACTTCATCTTCTTCTATTCTGTAATTAAAGTAGTCATCAACTATTTCATCATGCTCGTTTCTACCGAGGACTATGTTAACATCACATGGCCTATCCTTTTCCGTCATATGACATCTGCCCCATACTAACATTTCAGCATCGAAGCTATCAGCACTACCATCTATTAACCTTAACGAAAACTCTCGGTTGTGTTTAAACACTTGGTTTATCATTCTTAGCATATTTAATGTTATAGAGTTGGTTCTAATCGTTTTCCTATCTATCACCTTTCCATTCTCATCCCTTACTACAAGAGTGCACGAGAGCATCCATTAACCACCTAGACATATATTCATGGTTATGGTTAACATTTCCCCAGGTCTTAACTCGTAATATTCGTACTCACCATTAGTAATCTTACTTATCGTATCGTATATTATCATTATGTACCTATCCTTATCTCTAGGCTTGAAGTACAAACCGACCTCCTTTATATATTTGGGCTCTGTTGTCGATTTATTATAGATGTTCCTAGAAACGGTAAAACACCACCTCTCTGGGGCGGTACTGACTTGGACTACATCACTTAACTTCGTTTCACCATAGTGTATACCGTTAGCCTCGGTTAGTTTATGCTTTAGACAGGGTACATCGAGCTTGAACCTATCTCGTATAAAGTCGTCAGTCCAAGAATCGTCGCCTACCAGTATCCCGTACTTATCCTCTCCCTCTGGGGCGGTAAGCTCTAGTTGGGTTTCCTCATATTCTGTTCCATCTCCTAGTGCAGTACATGATATGAATACTTTCTCTAATGTTGGGTAGCTATCGGTTAGGAATTCCTCGCCCCCGTGTATTCCGTAAAGTATAAGTTTCATTAATCTAGTGAAGTTTACGGTAAATCCATACGTCTTTCCGCTAACGTATTCTACTACGCTTCCACTTCGCTTTCGTATTTTAAACCTATACCTTATATACATACATATCACCTATAATCAAACCAATCACTCCAATCCACATGTTCCTGTACTACATCTGCGTGGTCACTCCAATCGTTAAACGGTGTATCTGAGTGGTCGTTCCAATCGCTATGTTCGGTCACATCATTATGGTCACTATGGTCATTATGGTCGTACCACGGCGGATACGTATTAGTCCAATCATCATGTGTAACATCCGAATGGGAGGTATCGCTATGGGCTACATTTGAGTGGTTATTCCAATCGGTGTGTGACCCAGTATCGCAGTAATCATACCAATCCGAGTGTGCTATATCCGAGTGGGCAACATCTGAGTGGGGTGCATCCGAGTGGGTGGTGTCGTTGAAATCCGAGTGCGTTACGTCTGAGTGGTCGCTCCAATCACCATGGGGTATACCAGAATCTGAATAGTCGTTGTAATCCCCATGCTCGGGGGTATCCGAGTGGGCAATATCGCTATGGGCAACGTTATCGTGGTCACTCCAATCGCTGTGTATGGCATCGTCACTCCAATCACCGTAATCGCTCCAATCATCGTGTGCAACATCTGAGTGCGGCGTATCTGAGTGGGAATAGTCGGTGTGGTTAGCCCAATCACTATGCTCATGTGCGATATCAGTATGGTCGCTCCAATTACTGAAAGCTACATCAGAGTGGGCATCCGCGAAGTCCGAGTGTGCAGTATCAGAGTGTGCAGTATCTGAGTGGTCTCCAAAATCTCCATGTGGGCCACTATCTCTATAGTCAGGGTAATCACTATGTGCTCTATCAGAAAACGGTACGTCGGAGTGAGGGATGTTAAAGTGGTCATTCCAATCGCTAAAATCATCCCAATCTTGATGGTCGGTGAAATCCCAATGGTCACTCCAGGCTATAGTATCAGTCCAATCACTAAACGGTACATCAATCCAATCAGTCCAATCATTATGTGGCGGAGTATAATCTCCATGTATTGTCCCATACTTTCCTGGTGGTGGTAAAGTCCTATACAGCGTATACTCGTATATCGGTATTTGCTTCTCATGTACTAGTTCGCTACTCCACGCTACGGATTTGGATATACATGTAATTTTAACCCCATACGCTATATCAGTCTCATACGTTGTTGTTGTTGGTACTCTAAACTTTATTCCATACTTTATCCTAGTTTCGTACGTTATCTCTCTAGGTGCTAACGACGTTACCTCCTTCTCATGTACTAGACTAGATGTAAGTTCTATAGGTAGTGGAGTTATTCTTATAGATGTTTTCCCATACCTTATTTTCGTACTAAGTTCGGGTAACTCTACAGTACCGAGGTACTTGGTATATTCATGCCTTAGATAAGAGGTAAGGGGGGGTAACTCCTTTACGGTAGGCTCTAACAAATACCTAATCTTAGTTTCAAATACTTCGGCTGGGAACCTCATATAGCTGTACGATATCTTCGTTTCGTATGATACTTCTGTTGGTATCTTTAACTCTGCGCTATAACTTATTCCAGTAAACTTAACTTCTGGGTACGTTATTGGCTTTGTATATTCGTGTACGAGTTCCGATGCGAACTCATAATAAGTACGTGGGAAACCGTAAGCGTGAACCAACTCCGAGGAAAGCGTAACCGATGGTGGGCCTGGGGGTGTAGGTGGAGGTGCTGGTGGTTTCTTAAAGTATTCGATAAAATATCTCATCATTTCAATCATTATAGCCATCATAATAAACATCATAAAAAACATAAACATGGAGCGCATAGTACTAGCTATGGCATACTCCATACCTACGGGTCTAACTACATACCTCCTACCCCTCTTCCCCATAATTACCTACCTTACGTAGTTACGTAGATTTCGATGTTCCAAGTAATCTTCCAACCTGGGTCTAGCGATTTCGGAGCTACGGTATCTCTTAGAATTAAGAAGTAGTCATATGTGGTATCAAATTTAGCCTTTATAACTATCCCAATCTCGTTAATCGTAACGGTTCCAGCAGATACGTTCTCAAAAGTCCTCGATATCGTGAACCATGCCTTATTAGTTCCAGTATCCTTATATTGTGCAGATACTTCGCATTTATAGTGTTTTAAAACGTCGTTTTTTATCTGAGAGTCAAGCTTATGGGTTAATATTCCTGTATCGCTAGTACCACTACCAACCAGTATTCCATAGGTATCATCATTTTCATCAGCGGTAACTGGATATTGTTGTGATGCCAAATCACCTAGGTCTACGGTTATGTACGAGCCACCAAGATTTATCATCTCACCATAACCGTATATAGCACATCTAAGCAATCCTATGAAGCTATACACGAAGCTTTTACTTTCAAAGCTACCCTTTTCAACAATATTACCCTTATTGTCAATTATAACGTATCTGTGGACTACCTTGATGTTTACAGGTATTTTACTTTCACCCATCTTTTCCACCAATAAAGTGTTAGATGTACGGTAAGATAAACTTAGTTATCGCCCCTAATATCAATCCAACAATCCACTCTACTACATCACCAGCCTTCTCATAATCGGTATCTCCCCTATCCAAGTATTGGTATAGGAGGTAACATAGTGTTGCTTCCAGACTTACGTTTAATATAACTGATGAAAATGCAATTATGGAGTGAATTACCGAGTATACGTCATCGAATACCACGTACCTCTTCTTATATTCTATAATTTTAGAGAGTATTCTGGACAAAGTAGACTACCTCAATTTATTAAAAGGTGTTAAACTTCATATTAGTTATTGAAAAAGTACTAGCCTTACGTGGTTATCTGTGGTTTGTACCTGAACGTAAGTGTGCTTCCTGGCGTTAGCGTGGGTGGAGATGTAAGTACGTCCCTAGCGATTAATACGTATTTAGGCGTTCCGCCTACGACTACCTTTAATACTAATCCTACCTCGTTTATCGTTATATCAACCGTTCCGTTATTCTTAGCGCTCCTCTCGACTACAAAGTATGTGGTGGTGCCCTCGGTGGTCGGCGCTGTACATGATGTAGCATAGTAGCGTAAGAGGTTATCTCCATCTCCATGGGAAATCTTTGATTCTAGTTTGTAGTCCCCTGGCGCTGGTGCTGTCGTTCCAGTACCGAACAGTATACCATAATTATCATCGCCCTCTATGGCTTTAACGTCGTTGTTAGCCAAATCTGCCGTAGATACGGTTATTGAGGTTCCTCCCGTATCGGTAACGTTAACGCTGTTACCCATAAATGCATATATTAGCTTATTATAGTTAGCTACGTACGATTTTGACTTACCAGATTTGTGGTAAATTATTTTACCATTCTTATCCCTTACTATTAACTCATATTCTAATACCTCTTTTACTTCCACTTTTTCCACCAACTCTTACTAACACTTTTGTTTTTATAAAATTTATCATTAGATTAGATGTAATCTAGCCAATCTCCATGAGGTACGTCAGAGTGGGCGGTATCTGAATGCGCAGTATCCGAATGTGGTGCATCGCTGTGGGCAACATCGTCGTGATTGCTCCAATTACTGAACGCGACGTCTGAATGTGTTGTATCTGAGTGGGCGACATCACTATGGTCGCTCCAATCCGAGAATGGTACATCCGAGAATGGTACATCTGAATGCGCAACATCTGAGTGGGGTACATCTGAGTGGTTACTCCAATCATTAAATGTAACATCTGAGTGAGGCGTATCTGAATGCGCAGTATCTGAGTGGTCGTTCCAATTACTAAAAGCTACATCTGAGTGGGCGACATCTGAGTGAGGCGTATCTGAATGGTCGTTCCAATCGCTAAAAGCTATATCCGAATGGGAGTCACTATGTACTTGTAACGGTCTAAATATCTCCGTCTCGGTTCCAGATAATATTAAGTAGTTAATGAACTGTGGATGGTCTGAAAAGTCGTTCCAGAAATCAGACCAATCGCTATGTGGTGTATCGCTATGTGCTACATCGCTATGATTACTCCAATTACTGAAAGCTACGTCCGAATGTGCTGTATCGCTATGAGGTGTGTCGCTATGGTTAGACCAATCAGAAAATGCCACATCTGAATGCGTTACGTCGCTATGGGGGACATCAGTATGGTCGCTCCAATTACTAAAAGCAACATCTGAGTGTGTCGTATCCGAGTGGAGTGTGTCGGTGTGGGCGGTATCGTTGTGGTCAGACCAGTTACTAAAAGCAACATCTGAGTGTGTCGTATCCGAGTGCGTTACGTCTGAGTGGTCGCTCCAATCCGAAAACGCTACGTCGGAGTGTGTTGTATCCGAATGTGCAACATCCGAATGAGCAACATCGCTGTGGGTCGTATCGGAGTGTATTTCACCTTCGTATTGTAACGCTTCGCTTAAACTAGTTGCCCCAGCTATTCCAGTAAAGGATTGATACGATATATCCTCATATAAATCCTTGTACAAACTAATAGTCATAAACTTCTCATATGTTAAGCCTTCTTCTAACGTAGCGCCTCTGTAGTATGTTATTTGACCGAACAATTCATGAGTTATCTCATCAATTAACGGTAATTCGTACACGTAAGTTCTTGGGAATAGTATTTGTATAAACCTTCGTATCGAGTACATTAGGTTATTAGCTGTTTTACCCATGTATTCCAATCCATACATTATGGCTCTAACGAATAGCAAAAGCAATAGTAAGTACTTTAACGATTTCGTTATCTCCCTCTCAACCGTCTCCTTCTCCTTTGCCGCCACCGAGGACACCAATTAAATATTCGTACCAGTAGTATTAGTAGTTTCTGAAGGATTTGAATTGTAATACGTAGTTTTTGTACACCGCCCAAATCCTGAACCTTGTTACGGATGCGTTGCTTGAAGTATTTTCGTTTTTCATGTACAGGGTGGTCTGAAGCTTGGGGAGGAGCTTGTGGTCTAACCTGAATTGCCAGACGTTCTTAATCTCGTCTAACTTGTAATTTAGTGTCTCTATACCGTTTTGGAAAATCTTTATCCTCAAATCCCCCCATGCACCAGTATAACCATCAATAGTACATATAATCCTCGATAGGTAAGGAATCGAATTAACATCGGTGTACTCCTCTCCTGGTGCAAACGTTTTACTTACCTCGAATAACTTTTCAAGTTGGGGTTGGACTATGAATTTAAGGTGTGCTTCCAACATCTTGGTAGCTGGTTTCGGTAACTCGACGTCCTCTACGTATATGTAATGTTCATCGGCGCCCTTTGCCAAAACATCTATGGTAGCAAAGTCAGGGCTTTCCCTAACTTCTATTACACAGTCATTATATGATGTGTCGGTTCCGTCGAACCACCTATCCTCTATGTATATCTTGGTTAAATCTCCCTTTGCTTCATACTTAAATGGTAGTATAGATGGGGTTACTGGGTTTAAGTCGAGGTCGTACGTCTCGTACTCAAACGTATCCGTATCTAATACGAGTATTACACCTTGGGTTTCATTTCTATGAAATATCGTTACCATTAGTAACCCTCACTAATCCTATTACCTAGTTGTCATTTGTTTGCAGAAATATTTTAATTTTTTCGATTAGATGTCTTAGCATGTGTTGGATATGATATTGGAGGAAATATTTACCGTTAAGTTCTTGGTTGAAGTATTATTATGCTCGGTATTCTGTTTTGTAATAGAGCACTTCGTATGGTATAGGTTGTATAAGTTTTTAAAGAGGAAAGTAAAGAAGTAGCGTGGTGTTGTTATGGATTGGAAAACTACTATAGGAAGGGTTACTAGACGTGTGATAAAAAGGAGGTTGTCGGATGGTACTACTAAAGAGTACAAGTACTTTATCTGTACCTTCGTTATACCAGACGATATAGCAAAGGAGTTTGAGTTGGAAGATGTCGACTACCTGATAATCAAGTATAAAAGAGTTCGTTGGTATCACTTACTGGACTGGTATAACATAGTAAGGGAGGAAGACAAGGAATTCATAAGTAAGTTTCCGATGAAAGTTAAGAAAGAGTTGGTCGAAATTGGTTTAGCACCGAAAAAGTTGTTGGAGTTGTAAACTACTTTACTGGTGGTGGTTTAGGCCTTCTCCTAATTATCTTAATTAGCTTCTTTATCCACCTCTTGATTAACTCTGCGAATTCCCTTGGTGTCATTACATATCACCATTAATTATTTTTTCCTCAATCTTTTTAAGGTTAATGGATTGTAGGTTACTGGCCCTGTTTCACTCTTGATGTAATGTTTTACTGGTAAGAGGTCTAAATCAATAGTTATTGTAAATCCAAACATGTGTTTAACCAGCGGGGTTGCCCCCCTTAACAACGACTTAAAGTTATAGTCTTCACTTATATTCATATTCTTAAACCTAGTTACCATAAACCTAGCTACTTGACACGCATACCTATGGGTTAATATTATACCAGAGCCGTGCCAAACGATACCTTTTCCCCCATAAGCTCTACCTGGATATCCATGAAATATGGATAATACTTTATTCTTTATTGCATATTCGAGGAGCTTAGCTGGTAGGTCTGGGTGGAGCGCTATGTCCGAGTCTATCCATAAAGCCCATCCATGTTTTGAGTTTAGAAACCATTTTCTAAGTTCTTCCCTTGCCTTACATATCCTTTTCAGAGAACCTTTCTCTCCTTCAAACCTTATTTTTAAAGTTATATGTGGTACGGTTAGTTTCTCTGATGCTAACCTATCTACTTCCTCGTATACTTCATGGTCTGGTGCTAGGACTACGACGTCTGGTTTGTGGTTTAGCTTGTTTATTCCATCAAAGTAGAAGTCTAGGGCGTATAGCTTATGCATTCCTACTGGAGTTAATACGCAATATCTAGGTAACCTGTTAAGCAATATGTAAACACCTCTTTATCCAATAGTATACCTCTATCGGTCTTTTTGGTGCTGGTGGTAAGTTGGTTATCGATAATGCCTCTGGTATATGAACGGTCTTACGTTTGGGTGGCCTATTCTCTACGAACTCATCTGGGCATATATAGCTGTGGTCGCTTACGACCAACCACTTTCTTGGTTTGGCCACGTTTAATAAATCCTTTGCCAACCCAAACGCATAATCATATACTTTAATCAACTCAATCAACTCATCAAATGATTCTACGGGTTCTTTGTTTTTATGATATAGCCTATCTGGTAGTATATAATACGCTATAAACAAATTCCAAGGTTTGATAACGTTTAACCTCATTAATTTGTGTAACTTTTCGGTTACTTTAATTATGTCATCCTTATGTGAGGGAAATGTCAACTTCCACGACTTCTCTCCGAGTAGTGCGAAGTTTTTATAATACGGCCAACGGCAAAAAGGTATAGGAGATACTATTACCTTTAGGCTCTCCTCCTCTGCTTCATCCCATACGAACCTGAACTTGTTCAGTTCATCATATTCTATACTGTCAAACCACCATACCCTATGTTCAACATATCTCTTACCAGTAAACATGGTCATTAAAACCGACGGGGTTGTTGGTATCTCGTTTACGTACATAAACGACCAATAATATTTGCTAAACCAATTCACACTCTTAAATACGTTTGACGTCATCCATGATATGGTAAAACTGGCACCATCTAGTACTATAACCATACACTCCCTCATCCATAGTATCCCTTCATCTTGATTGATATATCACTATATGTTTTTCAAGTCTTGGATACGTGTTTGCTAAGATTTTTATCTTATCCCCTATGGTTACTTCAACTACCCCATATAGGCTATCCCATACTATCTTCTCCTTCATCAGTTCCTCGTAGAAGTCCACGGCCTCGTCATCGTACTCCCTCATTAGTTTAATCCATATTTCGTTGGCTTGTTTAATGCTTTCCTCACACATGTAGCTACATGGGAACCAAGGTACAACCCTTAGCCCAGCATATCTAGTTAACTGGTTTAAGTATGGGTGTCCATATACTATTACCTCGTACTTACTTATAACCTCCTTGTCGTCGGTATTCATGGCTATTTCAAAGACTGGGTCGTATATACCGCTATTCCATACTTTACAGAAGAATTCAACGCAACATTTAGGATAACCGAGGATTTCTCCTACCTTTGCGTGGTCGGTATACCCGCCCTTGGATGTATGCGCTTTCACCATCTCTTCGGCATCCTTCAAGTTTCTGGCTAACGCACCATAGGTAAACGTGTTCAAGTCTATTTGATTTACTAGGAAGTGTTTATGGGAAAATCCTTGGTAAACCCTTGAGCGTAGTATCGGTAACCACACCAAGCCATCCCTAAATACCCTTTCAATATCCTTATCGTAGTTCCTAGTATAAACGTGGTATATGGTTGCCCTTCTATATCCTCTCTTAACCGTCTCGTATTCTGCCCAATGATGTGCTCTTGAAATCCTATTAATCATTTCCCTTAGCTTACCGTCGTTATACGGGTAGAAGGTATATATCCTAGTGAACGGTTCTAGCTCAATCACGTCCATCACCCACTATCCCCATGATTGTGCCAATCCCCATGCGGTCTATCTGAATGCCTTACGCTTCCGTCAGTATGCTCGTAGCTTTTAGGCTCTGGTCGTTTCAGTAACGGTACAGGCGAACAAGAGTCACCGTGGTTAGTCCAATCACCGTGCCCCCTATCACCATGAGGTATACCAGTTTGGGGTAGATACTTGGGTTGTTGTACGCAACTCTTATAAGGCTCGAACCTCTTGTGTGAAGCTCTCCATGCACTCTTAATATGAAGTATTCCCAAGAATGGATTATGGCCTCGTTCCAACCAATCGTACGGAACCTCGTGAGCTAGTACGATGTTAGGCATCAAGGCCTTTAGGTACTTCTCTGCCTCCTCGAACAGAGCGTAGTAAGCCTTACAGAAGTACGTCTTCCTACGCCACTCTCCAAATGGAGCTTCTAATGGACAGCCCCCACGGCAAACCTTCCAGTACTTACATCCCCTACACTCAGTTTTCGGAAGTATTTCGTACCTTACATTTAATGGTGGGTCTTGCCTCCTAATTATTCCTATACCGTAGTATCTGTCACACACCCCTAGACTTCCATCTGGGTATATCGCTATTGCCGCTTTACTTGCAAATATGTCGCATTTACCGAAAACACATACGGATACCGATTGACCTAGAAGTACATCTATCACATCCCTGTACGGAGACCAATGTAGGTCTGGGTAGTCCCTGAAAAACCTGAAGAAGTCGACCCATGCCTCGGCTAACTCCTCTGGCGTAAGCCTCCACTTAACTACGTGCGCCGACTCGAAGGGGTCGAAAAGCGGGTTTGTCCTACCGCATCTTATACCCTTATCTGCTAACTCAAGGAACCACTTCTTCATCCTTTCCCTAGCCTCCTTCGTACCAGCGTTTACCTTATGCAATACTGATATAATAGATACCGATATTTTCTCGCTAACTAACTTATCTAGGTTCTCGTAAACCCTTTTAAGGTATACTTTCTGCTTCTCTGGCTCTTCTGGAAAGCCCCTGAGTATGTTTAGCTCTGGGGGGCCGTCAATTGAGGCACCTATGCTTACGTTGTACCTCTTAAACATCCTTATATGGTCATCATCCAGGTTGTACAGGTTCGTCTGTATCGCAGACCTCCCGTTAACCTCATATAGCATCTTGAAGAAAGCTTCAAGTAAGTACTTCGGTAGGGCTAACGGCTCACCGCCGTGTAGGCATACCTCCCTACCTTTGTTGTTTCCTATCAACTTTCTTAGCTGTTCCTCTATTTTACTGAAGTTTATGTTAGGTATTTTCTGAGGTACGTGTGTGTGGGTTCTAGCGAAACAATAGGCACAGCGCATATTACATCCAAACCATGGAATTACAAGTATGGTCAATTATTTTTCACCTAGTCTTTTTGTGTATATTTAACATTTTTAACCTTATTTATCGTTTTATTAAAGAATTCATTTAGCTCATCATTACTTAACTTATCATCCCTCTTTTCGAGTAACTTATTTAACCTTGATAGTAACTTATCGTAATCTTTTAACGCCTCATCCCAATTTATGTCTACTTTCTCATGATACTTATAACTTCTAAGCATTAGGTCGAATTGCTTGAAGTGGAAGACCTCTTTGTTAAGCTTTGCACAATCTATTTCGATTTTACCAGTTTCTAAGAAGTATATGGGAACCATTAACTTCCTATAGCAATGAAGGCCCGCCCTAGCTGACCTATGAATGTACTTAAACCTCAATATCTCATTCTTTATAGATGGTAGGTCATGTTTAACATGTTCAGCCCTACAAAGTTTCATATAGCTCTCATAGTCGAAAGCTGGATGTATGTAGAATGGCTTAGCGTATTCCGTAAATGGCGTAAAGTGCTTGTAATATATTCCGTTTTTAACGTGCTCTAGCGATTCCATCGTTATGTCGTAACCGTATTTACCTATATGAACCCAGTCCCAATATTCTCCTTCGACGTAGAATATACCTCTGACGTCTATGTCTAATATGTCGCTACCCCAACCATAAGCCCTGCTACCAGTATGGGATAGTATTAGAACTACCGCATTTTTTGGTAGAATTTTAAAGATAAGCTCCTTTATTTTTTCAAAATATTCCTTAAGTGAAAGCCTATTCATGGTCTCTACCAAATAATATGGGTGTGATTGTCTATTTAAAAGTTATTAATTCTGCGGAATTACAAGTATGGTCAATTATTTTTCACCTCTACTACTTTAATCTTATCTTCTATATCTTTTATAAATTCATTCAGTTTGTTCACATCTAACCTATCATCTCTCTTCTCAAGTAGGTTTTCGAGTTCAGATAGTAATTCGTCGTAGTCCTTTATAGCCTCATCCCAATTTATCTCTACCTTCCTACTGTACTTGTAGTTTTCAAGCATTCTATCAAATTGCTCTAAGTGGAAGTATTCTTCGTTTAATTTCGCACAGTTTATCTCTATTTTTCCAGTTTTAAGGTAGTATATCGGTATCATAAGTTCTTTGTAGCAATGGAGACCTGCCCTAGGTGATTTATGTACGTGTTTCAACCTTAATATTTCGCTCTTTATTGATGGTAGGTGATATTTTATACAGTCCGAACCACATAGGCTTAGAAACCTATCCATGTCGAAGATAGGGTTTAGGTATACGGGTTTGGATAGGTTGTAGAATACCGTCCAATGTCTGTAGTATATTTGCCACTTTAAATGTTCAAGGGTCTCCATAGTAATATCGTATCCCTTAATGCCTATATGTGTCCAATCCCAGTACGTTTTAGATACGTAGAAGACCCCCCTGAAGTCGTAGTCTAGGTTCTCAGCGCCCCATCCGAAAGCTCTGCTACCAGTATGGGATACTATCAGTATTTTTGCATCGCTAGGTAGTATACTTTCGACCAACTTTAGAATGTTTTTAACTATTTCATCGTTAACCAACATACACTATCATCTCCAACCGAGCATATTATCCGTAAAATCGCTCCAATCGCTGAATGATACATCTGAGAATGATACATCTGAGTGTGTTTCATCAGACCAATCTGAGTGGGCAACATCACTATGGTCGCTCCAATTCGAGAACGATGTATCTGAGTGTGCTATATCCGAGTGATTGGAAAAGTCTGAATGTGGTACGTTAGAAAACGATGTATCTGAGTGGGGTACATCTGAGTGAGTGACGTCGTTGTGGTTACTCCAATTCGAGAACGATGTATCTGAGTGACTAACATCGTTGTGGTCACTCCAATTCGAGTGAGCTACATCTGAGTGAGGTGCGTTAGAAAATGATGTATCTGAGTGGGGTACATTAGAGTGGTCGCTCCAGTCGCTATGAGTGGCAGTATCTGAGTGAGTGACATCCGAGTGATTGGTAAAGTCTGAATGTGGAGAGTCTAGATGAGGGTCTACCCAATCGCTCCAATCTCTATGCGGTACATCACTATGTGTATCGCTCCAATCTGAGAATGCTACGTCGGAGTGGGATACATCAGAGTGGTCGCTCCAGTCGCTGTGTACTGTATCTGAGTGAGCTACATCTGAGTGGGCAGTATCTGAGTGACTAACATCGTTGTGGTCACTCCAATTCGAGAACGATGTATCTGAGTGGGGTACATTAGAGTGATTGGAAAAGTCTGAATGTGGTACGTTAGAAAACGATGTATCTGAGTGAGCTTCGTCTGAGTGGGCAACATCACTATGGTCGCTCCAATTCGAGAACGATGTATCTGAGTGTGCTATATCCGAGTGATTGGAAAAGTCTGAGTGTGGTACGTCCGAGTGATTGGTAAAGTCTGAGTGAGCTACATCTGAGTGAGGTGCGTTAGAAAATGATGTATCTGAGTGGGCAACGTCTGAGTGGGCAACGTCTGAGTGAGTGACGTCGTTGTGGTCACTCCAATTCGAGTGGGCAACGTCTGAGTGAGTTTCATCTGAGTGGGGTACATCTGAGTGAGTGACGTCGTTGTGGTTACTCCAATCCGAAAATGATACATCTGAGTGACTAACATCGTTGTGGTCGTACCAATTCGAGTGAGCTACATCTGAGTGGGCAGTATCTGAGTGACTAACATCGTTGTGGTTACTCCAATTCGAGAACGATGTATCTGAGTGTGCTATATCCGAGTGGGGTACGTCCGAGTGGGGTGAATCTAAGTGGGTATCAATAAAATCCGAGTGCGTTACGTCTGAGTGGTCGCTCCAATCACCATGGGGTATACCAGAGTCCGAATAATCGTTGAAGTCTCCATGTTCGGGGGTATCCGAGTGGGCAATATCGCTATGATTGCTCCAATCTGAGTGCGGTGTAACTGGGCCGCTGTCATTATAATCAGAATAATCACTATGTGCAACATCCGAGTGGGAATAGTCGGTGTGGTTAGCCCAATCGCTATGACTTTCCGCTAAATCAGTATGGTCGCTCCAATCGCTGGGAGCTACATCTGAGTGGGCATCCGCGAAGTCCGAGTGTGCAACATTCGAGTGTGGTACATCTGAGTGGTCTCCAAAATCTCCATGTGGGCCAGTATCATCATAGTTCTGCCAATTTTCATGCGAGACGTCGGAAAACGATGTATCCGAGTGGGCAACGTTATCGTGGTCACTCCAATCGCTGTGTATGGCATCGTCACTCCAATCGCCGTAATCACTCCAATCATCGTGTGCAACATTCGAGTGCGGCGTATCCGAGTGTGCAGTATCTGAGTGGTCTCCAAAATCTCCATGTGGGCCAGTATCATTATGGTTACTCCAATCCGAAAATGATACGTCTGAGTGGGCAAAATCTGAGTGGTTAGTAAAATCAGAGTGTGGTACGTTAGAGAATGCTATGTCGGAGTGAGCTACGTCTGAGTGTGCTATATCCGAGTGATTGGAAAAGTCTGAGTGTGGTACGTTAGAAAACGATGTATCTGAGTGGGCAACATCACTATGGTCGCTCCAATTCGAGAACGATGTATCTGAGTGTGCTATATCCGAGTGATTGGAAAAGTCTGAATGTGGTACGTTAGAAAACGATGTATCTGAGTGAGCTTCGTCTGAGTGGGCAACGTCTGAGTGGTTAGTAAAATCAGAGTGTGGTACGTTAGAGAATGCTATGTCGGAGTGAGCTACGTCCGAATGTGTAGTATCTGTAAAGTCTGAGTGAGCTTCGTCCGAATGGGGCACATCTACGAAGTCTGAGTGCGGAGTATCTGAATGTGCTACGTCAATGTGGTCGCTCCAATCATCATGTCCGCCTAGCGTTCTATCTCCAGATAGCCTTCCCAGATGTTCTTCCCTTTCCCTCCCCAAGCTCATTACTTCTGCACCCTTAATATGATGTAATCGTAGCTTCTAATTGTACCAGCGGTCTGGTTTAAAGTTAACTTAAACCCATAAACAATAGACGTCTCGTATATCGGTACTACGGTTTCCGTTTGGGTATTAGATAGGGTTACCGTGTCGTATAACTCGTAGCTTCCCCCTGATTTCAGTATTAGGTATAACTTCATTTCTACCGTATCTCCATCGGCTAGGTTCTTGACTGAAACGTATCCGCAGTACTTACCCTTTTCCGTGGTTTCAAATACCGTTTCCTCAGTATTCAATGCCGATGGGGTATGCGTACCTTCCGATACTACTTCTATTGGCATACCCAGGTACACCCACTCACTTCCATTATATAATTTTAGAGTTTTCTCATTTAAATCATAGTATAGGTCACCCTCAAAAGGGGTTGTAGGTGCCGTAGTCGGTACGAACCTATGATAGTATGCGAATATCCTACGCCAAGCATATGATGAGGTACCAATATCACGTGTATTATCATCATCAGGTATTACGTCATCTTTAAATAAGATGTTCGATATTCCGTAACCTCCCCAATCTTTATCCGTGTCTATCTCCAAATGGGATAGTTTTAATGGATGAAGTTGAATAGTAGAAGTTCCATCTGGGCTATAAATTAACCTACCTAAATCACTTCTAAACCAGATTCTTCCAGCGGAAAGAGTTGGGTCTGTGGTTAGGGGGGAGAAGTCTATGTAGTTGCCAGTTATCGCGACCGTGTTCTTTCCAATCCTCAGTTCATCTAGGTCGCTAAGTAACCACTTTACGAACCTCTTCTTCAACCTCTTAAGCATTCTCTTAACTGGCATCAAAGCTAACTACCTCTACCGCTACGATGTTGGTGTTATCGCTATGTCAGTATAATATTAGTCCCTAATCTCCCTTAACTGTAATACGTACCTCCTTCCATTAGGTGAGACTAGCACTAACCCGTGTTTCGGATGCTCTGTAATCTTCCAGCCATTCTTGAATATTAAATCGCCTACGTTTACTGCCGTTGATGCGTTAACGGTACCACATGATAGGGTTCCAGTACCTAGGTTTAGGTCTCCTGTACCTATCTTCCCTGGGCTTATAGGCCCAGTTATCTTCGCATCCGTTACGGCTCCGTCCGCAATCTTGGCGGTGCTGACCGCTCCGTCAGCTATTTTAGCTTCGGTTACAGCACCATCAGCAATATCAGCCGTTTGTACTGGAGGTACCAAAAGGTCTGTGGGCGTCGGCGTAGTATCGACTAGTTTTACGAACCTTACTCTACCTAGGTCGCTTCTGTAGAAAAGGTCACCCTCACTAAGGCTAGCTGGGTCTGACGTTAACGCTGCCAAGGTTATCCTATCTGATTTAATACTTACCGTAGGCATCTATTTTACACCCTAGTTATATTGTGTAAAAATGAGTTTAAAAATGTTCGCTTAACGTATTTTAATCGGTTACCACGACCTCCTTAGCCGTAATCGTTCCAACGTTATATATACTTCTGCCTACCCAATCCTTATCTACGTCTATTTCAACCATAGAAAGCCTGACTGGTTTGGGCATGTACCTTAGCTTCATGTAATTGATTAAGTCAAATAACATGTTTAGAAACATACATAGAAGCGTTAAGTATATGACTACAAGCGCGAAGGAGCGAATACCGCTAATTATCGCCGTTTCAACTTCATCGCGTTTTTTAACTGGCACCGTCATTCGGATGTACCCCTCCTGTTCTTTATACCTTGTAATATGATGTACCTTAGTTCCTCCGAAGCGCTTCTAGGTGGTGGGCCTAGCTCTATTACTGGAATCAGAAGGACTTCCTCGTTATGTATTACTTTCCCATCAACTTTAACGGTTATATAACCAGTAACCTCCCTGTATATGTAATTCACAGTTTCAGCTAATGCGAATGAGATGCTAGGTAATTCGTTTTCTATTGATGCACTCAACCTTAATAACTCATCTTTATCAGAATAGAATAACTCAAGTAAGTCAACGTCATCATCCCCATCCAAATCCCTCAAATCAATCCTATACCCTTTATCGTTGATTTTCACCTCTACCCTTGCGTACTCACCGAACCTATTGTTGTTAAGCTTCAACATCGTGCCGACATCAATCGTAGTTACTTGACCTTTGTTAACGTACTCTTCATAATTCACCTTAATTTTCTGTGCTGGAAGGTATAATGCGAGTAACTTATCGGTTAATAAGTCGAAAAGTACCGTTCCGCTAGGTACCGTAGGCCAATTAGTCGTGTTCACACTCATGATTTTCTTATAGACCTTTTCCTCCTTTGGTTTTACCTCTGGTTTTATGGTTATCCTACCTAGGGGTGTAATAACCCCACTAAGCTCTATCGTTACCTCATTAACCCTATCATATCCTTCTACATACCTATATATGGTTAGTAGTTTATTACTCGAATGGAATGCCCTCTTCATATCAATCACCTAAATATCGAGTGTACGTATATGCTGAACTCCTTCTCGTCGTGTAGGTCTGTATTGTAATATATTTGTACTTTGACTATATTATTGCCTAGGTTCAACATATTGACGTCGAAATAAGGATAGATGCCAACTACATAACCAGCATCTATGGTGACGCTTTCGCTGTACGCTTCGGTTCCGTTTACCAATACCTTAACCGTAAAGGTTCCAGATTGGTCTCCGATGTTTGCTACGTATAATGCCAAGTATACTACTGGTAGGTCTGGGTTTCTCCTATTCAGGTTCCAAACCTCGAAGTTACATGGGGGCATCTGAATTACGCCCTGTGGCGGCACCTTAACCACCATACGTTATTGTTATAAGCTCATGTTTACTACTACCTCCGTACAACGCCTTTATAACGCTCTCCTGATACATGGATATTGCACATATTCCAGCATAAACTATGAATGTAAGCATAAATAACCTTAAAGGCACCTTGATAACGGCCGCTAACGTCGCTTCGACCACTTACCTCCACCAATCAAAGTATACTATGTGAAAGTATTTATCTTTTAGGTATTCTTGCTTTTCCTCTTTAAGGGAATCCTCAATTCGTCATTTCCAAAGTCAAAAACGAGTTCGTTAACGTTTTTATCCAATTCCTCAAACATCTTAACTATATCTTCAATCATTTTTACCTCTTTTTTTGGACATAATTTCACCGCATATAATGTTAACTATAACCGTACTGATATCTGAGTTGTCTCATAATTTCCATTATTATCATACTCATGATTACTATAATTATATACATGGAAAACAACATAAACGTATCCATTATTTCATATGTTTCGTCCTCCACTTAGACCACCCAGCGGAGTATCCTAGTAGATATGATAGTGCTGCTATCGTTATCATTTTAACCAACTCCTTATCGTTATTAATTATAGCGTATACCATACCTAGTATTAATATTATGGATGCTATTATTACTGGTGCTTTCCTCAGTAGCAACTTTAGTATATCAATTAACCTCCCCATGCTACCACACTTAAAACGTAGTAAGTCAACGTTTATAAATCATTTTTAATAATTAACCAAACCTCTCCAACTTTGATACGCTTATCAAATGGCTTAGAGTAGTACGCTTCGACCTTTATCCCCAAGAGTTCGCTTAACTTCTTTTCCAATTCGATTCTAAGCGGCGGGTGTAATAATATATCGACATCGTGATTCGTCTTTCCCCTCTTTACAATGCCACCGATTAGGTAAACGTCCCCAATTTTTATCCTACCCTTATTCTTCAGTTTTTCTGTTACTTCTTCAAGTTTAACTTCGAGCATTACAAAGACCTCGAAATCGCTATAATAGGTTTAGTAAGCATTACAAACATCAGCATATAAGCGGATATCGCAATCATATTATATACTAGTACGTCCAAACCAGGTTCTACGTAAATGTACTTGTACTCAACCTTGGTTTCAAACGGTTTGGGGGAGTTCACCGAAAGTATCGACGTATTAACTCCTAACTTGTTTTGTACTTCAGTTACTATGTTCCCAGCCTTACATGCGACAAACATCGTTCCATTATCGTTACCAGCAAACAACATACCGCAAAACTGTCTCGTATCACCAGATGTCTTTATAACTGGTGAACCACTATCACCAGCACCAACTATGCTAGTACCTTCAACTATGAACACGTCGGTAAATAATGCCGTTTGCCCGTTATACTCTATATTTATCGTAGCAGAATCATCGGTAACCGTTCCTTCGGTATAACCAGTCGTCCTACCTATCTTAGCTACAATGTCGTTTAACGATGGCGAACTTATACTTCCGTAAACCCCGCCGAAGTCCGCTATAGAGACTACTACATTTTTCATAACGTCTTCAGTTGATACCTTAGCGAAAGCTAAGTCTACCGTATTAGGATTGCCAGAGAAGTCTATCGGAATGTAATCGGTTAGGTACGCGAAAACATCCGTATCTGGATTGCCTCCATCTGCCAACCCTGGTTGAATTAGCGGGTCGCCTGGAGAACCAGTATTATCTTTACACCACACATGATTATTTGACATTACGTAAATATCACCGTTAGCATCTACTAAGAACCATCCTACCGTTCCAGTAGCGTTATTATCTGCCCTACCAGTAGATACGCCAGATGGTACTGGTCTGTACTTAGATGTGTACACGGCTAACGCCTTAAACCTACCGACCTCTACCACGTCAGTCCTTATTTTCTTACCCTCTACCTCTAGCTCTCTAGGTATTACGTCCTCCTTTTTCAACTCATTAAGCGGAACCTTCTTATCCACGTAGACCCTTAATACGTCCTCATCTACCTTTACGCCTTTTCTAATCCTCTTCTTCGGTTTGTTTGAGTAACCAACTACGTGCTTCTTCTTCAAGAGTTCCTTACCGTACTCCTTTATTACTAGCTCAACTACTTTCTCAACGTCTTTCATATCGTCTCCCATAGTGATATTATAACTTCAACTAGAAAAAGTTTAGTTATTTACGTTTCTCCAAATACCTTGATGAACATACACTTGAAACCGCGTAGTAATAGCTGAATACCGATAGTATCGCATCTAAGTGCTCGAGTAGTTCACCATACGAGTATCTTTCGTAGACAGCTACTTCGCCGTACTTCGATGGTGTTGTTATTAAAATCGAGTACATAGAGCCTAACCTTATGGAGAAGTTGAAGTCTATGAATATCTTGTCACTTATGTTAACGTATTTCCTGTAGTCGACCAAGTTATATGGAGCTTCCTCGGTATACCTTGGGTACAAGTCGTATATCATATCGCCGAACATCTCCCTTGCAGCATCGCTAATTGGTGTCACCATCCTGAATTTATGTTCAACTAACCTACCCATTACAGTACCCAGACCTTTGTAAACCCTTTTCGCTATACCTAGGCTCGTATAAGCGCTACTATGCGTTATTAAGGGTGGAAATGAGGATAATACGTATGGATAGAGCGGGGTTTCACCTATAAACCTTATATATGGATGTACTTCGTAACTACCCACGTACCCCCTGGTCTTGAACACTACCTCAAACCTAGTACCCTTGGGCATTAATACTACGGAGAGTTCCTTCTCCCTCGTACCTAGGATTGTAATCAGTACTGGTACCTCATCCGTTACGATGCCTACGTACTTCAACCTCTTCAGTATGTCTGGGTCTATACTGTAGTTTGCGGTTATCAAACGCTCTATAAACTTATTACATGAAGATATAAGCTCGTTTAACCCTTTAATTTCATCCGATATTAAGTTTAGAAGTGATTGTAACTTATCGAAGAAGTAGATTTCGACATCTCTTTCACTAGGCACATCAAACTACCGCCTTTTCCAACATTCTTACAGCCATAACAGCTACCTTAAGCGTTATTACTATGAAAATCAAGTATACCAACATGTCCATAAGCTCCGACAAGGTACTCTTAATCTTTATCTCTAACTCCCTCGTTGATGCGAACGAAATAGTTAAAGTAATCTTGTTTTCTTCCGCATCATAATCATAGCTTACTGGAACCCTATCTAGGAGGACGCTAACTGGCGTCCACCCTCTCGGTAACTTAATAGATGTAGTGAGTTCACCAGTACCGCTTAGGTAAGCCAGAACCCTATCGTATATAGTCCTGAATAAATCAACGTACCTTCTAACGTCGTCTTCCGATATACCTAAGTCTTTTAACAGTTGTTCTACATTAATTACAATCCCAGCTACGTTCTGTAAATCTATCCTAAACTTATTGTAATCTTCCCAAGTAATTGTTATAGACCAAGTTTCGTCTGGGTTTTCCTCAACTATAATAATAGATGGCGGCAAACCCGTCGACTCATCGTACGTCACCGTTATTGGGAACTGTATACTCGGTAAAATCGGCATACCTTACTCACCTCGCTACAGTACTTCGCTTATTACCTATGCTACTCTCTACCTTCCAGCAGCAGCGGCCATGCCCATTTCCATTGACCTTGCCATTTCGCCCATCATTCGCATCATCATTGTCATAAACATCATCATAAACATCATGAAGAACATTATTGGGAATAGCTTTTCCATCATCTCCATTAGTCTATCCAGTCCCCAGTATCCTTCGCCCACGCCTATACACCAACTTCTACTTTTTCAATCTTACCTTATAAATATTGCTTTAAACAGAAAGCAGAAAAATTGGTTCGACATACTATATTATCGGTGTACTGAGGACGTTAAGGGTCGAGGTAGATTTCGACATCAGGGAAGATGATGCGTTAGCTTGGAGGGTTAAAAAGGGTAAGGTAGTTAAGATTGTAGTCAACGCTAGGTGGTTAAGCCAAGAGCCTGAAAAAGCTATTAAGGACATAATTTCCGCGGTAGCTCACGAAATATTACATGAAGTTATGGAGACCGAAAACGAGGATTTGGTTGAAAAAGGAGAGGAGTTGCTTTTAAGGGATTTGAACACTTAAGGATTTAAATTACTAGTTTAATTTAGTATTGGTGTTAACTTGAAATTAGTTATAGCCGAAAAGGAGCAAGCGGCTAAAGCTATAGCTAACGCCCTTGGGAGCCCATCAATCCTAAGGGCTAATGTAGATGTGGAGGTTAGGGTAGCTGGTAGCACTAGGACTAAGAGGTTCTCGTTTACGTACTTCAAATCTGGTGATTACATAATATTTCCAGCTAAGGGCCACCTATTGGAGCCTATACCTAAGGGTATTTCAAGGGCCAAACTTGATGACCTACCTATAACCAAGGTCAGATGGAAGTACAAGGATTTGGAGTCGAAGGTTAGGATTAAGGTAATAAGGGAGTTGTTCTGGAACGCGGATGAAGTCATAGTTGCTACAGACCCAGATAGAGAGGGGGAGGCGATAGGTTATAATATATGCAAAAGAGCTCTAGGGCTTAAGATTGGTGAATACAGGAGGGCTTACTTCGATGCATTAACCAAGAGGTATATAGTAAGTGCTTTTTCAAACCTCGCCGAGCAAAGGGAATACTTGGTCGTTAGGGGTCTAGCAAGGTCTATAGCCGACTCCATAATAGGCTTGAACGTAACTAAAGCATATACGTTAATAATGAAGGACATATATCCAGAGTTAATACAAGCGCTATCTTTGGGTAGGGTACAATCACCGTTGCTATCCTATGTGGTTAAGGCATCCAAACCGACGATTAAGTTCGATTACGAGTGTAAACATGTAGAACATACTAGGGAGGTAGCTTACATAGTACTACCAAGCGGTAAACATTACAAGTTGGACTTTGTACCTAAAGGGAACGCTTTAGAGGTAATAGATGTAATCAAAAGGCCTCCAATGATTATAACCCAGTCTATGCCGTTACCGAATACGTCGGATTTGGAAATGGAGCTTGGTAGGTACATAAACCCTGATGAGCTTAAAAACGAACACCTCGAGAGGATGTGGTTAAAGGGTTACATAACGTATCATAGAACGTCATCTAGGTGGATGCCAAGAGAGGATTTGGCAGATGTTTTCAATACGTTATCCAAATACTTTAACTCAATATTTAGTAACAAAACGCCTAACCTAAAGGTAGATTACTCGAAGTCGCTTACGGAGCCTAAGGTTGAAGGCAAGAAGGCTATTATGCTTACCCCAGAGGGGATAGATGCTTACTTCAACGGAGAAATGGATAGGGCCGAAGAGGTTATAGCATCATACCTAATAGATAGGATGATAAAGACGTTCGCACCGCCTATAAAGGTTAGAAGTATCGATATAATAGTCACAGACGGATATACGAACTACACCATTACGTGGAACAGAGAGGTCGTGAATAAGGATGACGTCATAACTACGTCCATATCTGAGGTGAAAATGCCATTTATACCGAAAATAGGTGATAGGTTCAAGGTAATCAAAATCGAAGAGGTTAGCTATGAGGGTAGGGTTAGGGGAAACGTATATGCTAGGATAAACGTGCTTAGTGAATACGATATGGTTAGGTGGTTGAAAAACAAAGGCCTTGGAACCGATGCAACCAGACATATGTTTCCAAGCATATTAAAGGAGAGGAAGTACACTACCATGAGTAACGTACCAACGATAATAGGCGAACACGTATCCAAGGTAATAGAGGAGATAGGTCTTAATTACAAACTCACCGCTAAGATTGAGAGGAGAATAGATAGGATGAATAAGCTAAGCGAGTTAAACAGTTTCGTTAACTGGATATCGAAGATTACCAAAACCTTTATAGATAGGATGAAGGGGTTACCAGATGATGTGTTCTATATAAGGGATGCTAAGGGACATAAGCTATCCGTTTTCCAATATCCCAAGAGTAAAACCATAGTGCTTAAGTGCGATGTATGTGATAAAGTGTTTTACGTTTAAACAGTCCTTAACCTCTCTATTATCCTCCTAGTCTCCTCTAACAACTCCTCGGTCGTCTTACCCTTTAACTCCTCCTTTTTCTTCGGTAGGCCTATAATTCCTTTATAAACTTCAGCAATCTTCTCATACGCCTCTGGTAGGTATGCCTTCATGGCCTCTCCAAAATACCTGAACCTCTTCATTCTAAGTTCTGGTTTATATTCCTCAGCTAAAGTAATTACCTCACCTAGACCTCCAGCCTCTAAAAGCGTCCTTAGTAGTTTGAATAGCTCAGTATATTTCTTCTCCAGCATATAGTCAAATATTTTGGCTATGTACGGTATTTCCTCTTTTATCCTCCCCTCTTTATATATTGACCTAATTGCTGATGCTAGGTACGATATACACAAGAATTGTTCGTCTGGTGATGTGGGAAATAGCTCTGGTTTCTTCTTCAGTTCCTCATATCCAGGTACTGGTTTTCTCAACCACGTTACGAACGAGGTCGCGGCCTCCCTACCAAGATAGCCCATAGCTATGTTGAATATCTTCTTGTATAGCCTCTCCTCCTCTTCCTTCAACTTCTTCAACTTCTCGTTAATCTCCCTCTTCTTAGGCTCTGGGGCCTTCTCGTATTCCTTGCTTAGCCTATATATCTCCTTGCTTACCTCCATATATTTATCCAATGCCTCCTTTGCATATAATGCTAACCAAGTCCAACTTCTTGGAGATGGGAATCCTTCTAACGTCTCCGCTATGGCCTTACTAGCCATTATACTAGATGGGAACCTAAGTAGGTAGTATAGTACTATTTCTGCCCAGTTATCGCCATATCTGTTATACATCCATTTACCCCACTCAAGTATAAACGATTCGTCGGCCCTAGCTCCGACCTTTATTATCAGAACTCTGTTGGCGAGTGGTGCTGGAACCATCCTTGCGGCGGTAGACCACTCGGTTGGATTACCAGCAGCGAAGACTATTACGTCCTTAGCGAACTCTAATTCACCAGCCCTTCTATCCAAGAATATCTTGTAGGCTAAAGCAAGTACGTCGGTTCTGATTACGTTGGTAAGTTCATCTAAGAATAGCACTCCAGCTATGTTCCTAGTGGCGAACATCCTAGCCCATAGTGGGGGGTAGTAGATGAAGTAACCACCAGCCTCGTATAACTTAGGTATACCCAACAGGTCTGATGGCTCTACTTCTGTAAGCCTGAAGTCGTGGAATATGAATAACTTCTCCGCTGGTGCCTCGTACGTTACTATGGCCTCTGCCAACTTAGGGTCGTAAACCCTGAACTCCCTACCCATGAGTTTCGCTATTTCCTCCGCAACCTCTCTAACCACTACCGATTTACCTACTCCTGGTGGGCCTACCAACATTATTGATGGCGGTGCTGGAATCTTCTTTTTCCTCTCCTCCTCTGGTAGGTGTTTGTACTTAGCCTCTAGTTCGTTCCTAGTCTTGTACCAATGCTCTATTACGTTCATTATAAGCTTCTTAGCCTCGCTAGGGGTTAACGCGTATATGGTTTCAAGTACCTTTACCTCCTTCTCTTCCTTCTTAGCCCCACCACCAGCGCCTCCGCCAGTAGCTGGTGCCGTCATCTGATATACTGGTACGAAAAGGTCTTCGTAATTCAGCAACCTAAGGGCTCCAGGCGGTGGAGGTGGAGTCCTTTCAATCCTAGCCACGAACATGGTGTCTACTACCCTAGAGACTACCCTTAGCATGTAAACTATTGCTAAATACATAACCAAGAACGATACTAACGATGATAGTGCGCTACCTATGGATTGTGAAATCTTATTACTCACTATACTACCCCCTTTTAACTATTTTATCCTAAACCTTTTATATTTTACTAGAATATTTACTATCGGTGACGTCTGGTGGGGCTATCATTAGTTGTCAGTACCGAGTGGATAGAGGAGCTGACGCAGTTATTCATAAATTTACTGGTATTCATATTTGTTTTCGTAGTAATTTATAGGGCTATGAGACCCATATTAAAGTAGGGAGGTGATATACGTGGCCGAAAAATATGAGGAAATGGTAAAGAGGATAGAGAAAGATATAGGTATTATAATAAAGGCTCTGCCGATACAAAGGGAGCTTATGGGCCTTTACCCGCTAACGGCATACATAAAGGTATTTGCGACGAAAAGCCCAGCTATAAGTACCGCTGCGGCGACGAAACCGAACCTGATATACATTAACACCGAGTTCTGGAGACAGCTTGGGCCATCGTTTGGTGAAAAGCGTTTCGTATTCCTACACGAGTTGTTACACCTAGCATTAAGGCATTGCGAGAGGAGTGAGGAGATATTCAGAAGGTCTGGGGAGCTCTACTCGACCTTGTTTAACATAGCTGCCGATGCGGTAATAAACGAGACGTTATTCAGAATGCATTTATCGGTATTCAAGCTAAGACCAGTAACCATGGATACTGTTAGAAGGTTATTGTTCGATTTAGCTAAGTGGGATGTACCAAAGAGTGAGTTGCTTAAAATGAGCACGGAGGAAATATATGCATTATTGGTTACGGCATGTAAGATGAACCCAGACAAGTGTAAGACCGTTAAAATTGATGTGTGGGAACGTGGTGGAATAGGTGGAGATATAAAGAGGCCGATAAAACCTCCGCCTGGTGATGTTATATGGGATGGGCCCAAATCCGATAGACCTCCAGAGGTCGTACGTAGTGATTTGGAGAGGGATTTAAGGGATTTCGCAACTAAAGCCGCTGGAGTCGGTTGTTCTGGCATACTTAGGACGTTGGATGAATTGAGGGAGCCTAAGATTAATTGGAGGGCGTATCTGAGGTCTGCTTATGCCGCCGTGGTCGGTAGCTTCCACGCATATACAACTTGGGCTAGGTTGCACAGGAGGTTGCCATACCTATACCCAGGTTACGTGAAGTTCGCCCCGCCGCCAGTATACGTATTGATAGACGTATCTGGTAGTATAGATAGGGAGGAGTTAATATCGTTTGCAACCGAAGTATACGGTATAATATCGGCATATAAGGGTAGGACTTACATCATATGCTGGAGTAGTCCAGGTGAGGGTGAACCTGGCGTATGGGGGCCGTTTGAGGTAAGGACTAGGGAGGACATAAGGAGGGCTATAGAAAAAGGGAAAACGGGTGGTACTGAATTATTACCCGCACTTAGGTTAGTAAAGAATTTGAAACCGATGCCAGGTTCGTTCATAATAATATTCACGGATGGAGCAATATATGATATACGAAGGGAGGAAACCAGAAGGTTGTTAAGCGAACTCGGTACTGCTGGTAGAACCGTAATAATGGTAACTACTAATGTAAAACCGCCGCTACCACCGAACGTTAAGTTGTTCAAATACCAGATATAGCGACTTCTGACAGGAGCTTATAAGTTTGTAAAACCACTTTTTCCGTAAGCAGGTACTTACATTTTATTACGCTACTCAAAGAGTACTTCTTTGGTATTAATGATTCTGGTTTCTTTAGTACCTCGACTATCTCGTTCCAAGCCCCTATACCAGATAACGGTTTATTGAACAGTATGGTGAGCTTTACCATTCTATTAATCACGTTCCTCATCTTCCTCATCACGTTGTACGGTATGCTGACCCTTTCGACCTTACCTTCAACCATTTCATTAATTAGGTTGTTATAAATTACGTCAAGCATACAAGCTAACGTTAACAACCTAATAGATGCTTGAACCGTTACCTTTTCAACCCTCCTCGACATGTTTGACCAACTCCTTGAGCGTTTCTGCAATCATAGCCTTAACCAATAGCAACCTATCTAAATCATACCTAATACACATTAAGCTGACCGTGTTAACACATATCGTCTTAGTAATCGGGACTTCTATGTTTACACCGTACTTCTCCGCTTCGTTCAGTATGGTCATTATTTTAGCACATGCATTTGATATATTAACGACGTACTCAGAAATCGCGGCTAATTCGTTTTTGGGTATCTTAGTTTTAGAGAGCTTAGGGTTGAGAAGAAGTCTTGAAATTAATTTGTCGTATATACTGTCAAGTTTTGCAATTTCTGATATTAACTCAACGGACGCGTTCCTGATTTGTAGTTTGAAGAACTCCTCGTCCATCTCTAGAACCTTATGTTGAATAACTCAATTACGTTAGTTATTTTATTCGCTACTAATATCTTACCGTCCGTCGAACCAGCAAATAATAGACCGTACGCTATTGGTTCATCCCTAAGATACACAAGACTTCCACTATCGCCACCAGCGACAATCCTTTCATTGTTCTCAGGTCTAACAATTATTTGGTCTACGAATAATGCAATACCTTCGGCGTAACCGACCCTAACCGTTGCATCTACTGATGACACTACGCCGTATGTTATACCAGTAGTCCTTCCAGATTTGCATACCCTGTCTCCAACGTTATATTCATTAACATGTCCGACTATCTCATCTGGGCCTTCCAATATTTTTCTCGATACGACATCTGGCTCTATCGGTTTACCTAGTGCTGCATCCACTAAGTTATACTCTTCTACTATCGTCTTAAACCTAGTTCTCCTACCTAACGCAGAACATATAGCATTTAACGCCTTCACTATTAATATTGATATAGGACACCTAGTTTCTCTCTCAAACTTTATTGGTACGTATTCCTCTAAATGCGCTATAACGTCATCTGGAACCCTCCCACCATCATATGGGCCAGGTTGGGTTATCGGGTCTCCTATCTCGCCTTCGTTTGTTTTAGCTAACACGTGATTGTTCGATAAAATCATAGGATAGTTCAAGGTCTCCTTGAATACTACGTATCCGAGCGTTCCAGCAGTAATTTTATAATGACCTATCGAGACCCCCGCTGGCGCTGGTCTCCACTTATCAGTTCTGCTTTTTTTAGGTTCACCAAGAGCTACAAACCTACCGCTTTCCTGTACGTCGACCCTTATGCCCTTTACTTCCCTAGGTAGTACATGTTTTGGATGTAGCTTCTCCTTAGGCACCTTCTTAGATACGTACACCACTATTCCTATTTCGCCAGTAGGCTTACCGTCCTTGAATACCTCCCCTACTCCTACACCGACGACGTTAGGATAGCTCATTAGTTTTGCATAAATCTTGGATAGCTCCTTTTTATCTAACCTGAGCTCTCCGACCACATTCCCACCAATTATAAATGTATCATGTTTAAGTATTAAAAGCTGTTTTCTTTAAATGAAAAAGTAGAGAAAAAGAGAAAAGAATGCTCATGTCGCTCTATTCCGCGACATGGGATGGTGGCATACGCCATGCTCTTCTCTCTAGGTCGCTATATTTAAGTTTATTAACTTAAATCAACTATCGACTCCAACTGTACTTGACTTCTATCAACCTTTCTAATCTTTAACAACCTTTCAATATAGAACTTGGTTATCTCCATTTGATAGTTGGTGGTGTAAAGCCTACCAGTTACGTACAACCTCTCTGGGAATATCTTGCCGTTGTTAACCACGAACGACCACATAGTCCTATCGTTAATATCCAAGCTCTCTATGTGGAAACTGGAGCATTGGTACACGACGTCTTGCCAAGCCCCACCCTTATGTGTATGACCCAGTACTGCGACATCTGCTTTGGTCTTAACCATCACGTACAGTATCTTGGTCAATATATAACCAGTAAGGCCTCCGAAGTATGAACCCCTACTCCTCCTAGACATTGTATGAGTGAACAGAAACCTTACGCCTTCGACCTCTTCGACTATCAAGTTCTCGGAGTAGTCTACGTTGTACCCGTATTCATCAATTAATATCCTAGCTACGTCTCGCGCTAATTCTATTCCCTTTCTGAGGTCGTGGTTTCCAGCCAACACTAGTATTTTATATGCTTTCAACCTCTTGGCGGTCTCATCTATTATGTCAGCCGCTATATACCTTTGAAGTCTGTTCTCTGCCAGGGTTAATTGAGTCCTATAAATCTCGGATGCATCGCATACGTCTCCAAGCATTACCAACAACGTCTTATTAACTTTATGCCTCTTCATTACCTTTTCAGCTAACGCGAGTATCTCGTAATACGCATAGAAGTCGAACATGTTACCAATATGTAAGTCTGAAAAAACGACTACGCCAGTCGTCATATCTCATCCATTAAATGTCTATGTAATTTAGGGTTTTTAAATTTATCCTGTGTCAAAAGACTGCATATGAAATTATGTCTATAAATTTTGATGTAGTTGTTTAAAAATTTCTCTACTGTATTGGAGTTGATAAGGTTTAATTGCTTTAAATATACCTGTACGGAAACTTTAATGGTGGTTGTTGTGATAAGGTTCCAGACGTTGAATGAATATTTAGACCATGTGTTGATAAAAGTCGAGGAGGAGAACATAAGACCTTACGAGGTAATGGCTATAAAAGCGACCATAAGGGGTTTATCAATAAATAGGGATATAGATTGGTTATATCGGTTACTGAAGTTGTTAAACCAGATGAAGTTATACCACTTGCTACCATCAAGATATGAAATCGAGGAATGGATAAAGAGGAAGGAGATAAAGGTGAGGATATAATGAGGAGCGATGCCGAGCAAATCAGGGTTAGGTTATTGAAGAGGATAAAAGAGGAGGTCAGAGGTATAAAACCAAGACCTTTGTACAGGTCTAGGGATATGATTTGGTTTTTAACGCCATCAGAGTTGATATCATACATATTTAGGTCTAAGGTTTCGTGGTTCGTCCATCCAGTATACAGGTACGTAGTAAAGGAGAAGTACGGTAATTATTATTACTACGAAATTAAGGTCAAGAGGGATATGGATAAAAATGAAATTTCACTAATCGCAGAGGGAGCTACCGACTTTTCGGGTCGCGGTAGTTACGAGAAGATGTTAATTGAGACCTTCATAAGGGACGTCCTACATATGCCTATCGAGGACTTATCACCAACCATACTTATAGGTAAACTCAGAAGGAGGTTGGAGAGGAAGAGGAAGTAATGGTGAAAAAGATTAAGCTGTTTTTTAAAATTCTTTTACCGTTTAATAGGACTTGGTATCCTAAGTTAAAGGAGCTTGGTGGTTTTTACGTTAGAACTAAGGATGGTTACCTATGGTCTTTTCCTATAAACGTTTTACCTAAGGTCATAGCAGTAATAGGTGAACCAATAGAGGTGAACCGAGATGAGGTTAGCACGATATTGGATTATTGTCCACAGTTAAAGGAAAAGGTCGAAGTAGAGCCAGTAAAGGGTACTGGTAAGTTAGAGATACATGAACTGCCAGACGTTTACGAAATATGTACGATAATTGGAAAGGAGGAACAAATCTATAGGATACCTAAGGAGAACGTGTTAGTTGCATGGGAGGTAATGCTAACGTATAAGATTGGTGAAAGGGTACCGTCGAGAAAGGTAGCAGAGGAAATATGTAGAAAACTAGGGTTAAGGGGGTTTTTCAGGGGGGTTGGAGACCGTGAGTGCTTTGATTGGGCTAAGTTCTTTGGTAGTAGGAGGGAATATTATCATTATTTCTACTTACCAATAAAGGTACTTGAGTATAAAGGTAAGGTTATACATCATAAAAAGGGTGAAGTAGAAAGGATTAGTAACTAGTGTACATAGTTGCCATAAACCTTTGAATGGTCACCATGGCCATAGTCATGAACATGATGAACATCATCATCGGCATCATCATCATAACCATTTCAAACATTTCCGTGAAGGGGTCTTCTGCTTCAACTCTTGCGTACGTAAACATTATTCCACTTGTAACACCATTTGTCGCAGCTATTTCTAAGCCTAGTTTAACAGCATTAGGCATCGCGTTTAGTGTATACTCATACGATGATAAGCCAAAGGAGCCAGTAATATCTACCTTAACGACGTAACCAGATGAACTCCTTTCTATGGTCATTGTTACATAATCGTACCAGCAACTAGGTGTACTAGATGAAACTTTCCTTTCGGTTATAACCCTAAAGGGAGATAGCAAGTTTTCGTTGAAGTAGAATGCTGGTTGAAATATCAATGTAGCTGAACCGCCTTCACCTACATAATATCTAATATTGACCCTTACCTTTATACGCGTCGGAATGACTCCTACTTTAATTAGTTCACCAAATAATATGGGGGTTTCTTCAGTACTCTCTATTCCCATACCCTTAGTTCCGCACCAAGTGACTTGCCTACAAGTTAGCGCTCCCCACTTCTCTCCTACAGTACATTCGCTAAAATCCCTCTCAAACACAACTCCCATTTTACCACACTTATAACTATGAATGCCCTCTATTTTTATTTTTCACTATCAATTTAAAAATATGCTCAGATAATTAATACTCGGTGTTAATATGGAAGTAAAGAGGTTAGTATTGGATAACCGTAGGTTCGGCGGTCGAACCCCCCTATCTGCCGTTCTTGAAGCTTCATCGGAGCTCAAAAGGATGAACGTACCGTTCTCGGTCAGAATCGTCAGGGAGCTCATGGTAGTGGTTTCCGTACCATACAACAGGGTCATGCTCGATGTACCAGTAATGTTCGGCTTAATGTACAACTTCGAGGTAGTGGCTAAAAGCATTGAGGAGTTAATGGGTGACGTCATAGGTAAGAAAATCATAGGCGAGGTAAAGGTAGAGGAGGTCACATCGGATACTTACTACCTATACCTGGAGGGGGAGGGAGTATATAATAAGATGAAGGTAGTAGCTAACCTAAGCTACATAATAAACGAAGGAGAGGTCGAGGAGGTAGCAAAGACTTTAGAGGAAAAGGTCGGCGACGTAAAGTACATAATAGAATACCACATAGATAAGATAAGGATTGAGTGATTATAGGTTGACGTTGCTTACATCGGTTACGGACAGCTTAACGTCATCTATTCTGAATACCTCTTTGAAGACCCACTTTTTCTCGTGAGCGAAGTATACGGCAACCACCGCCTTCCTCTTTAGAACTGATGGAAATCCGTTTATGAACTTGATAATCTTCCTAACTTGGTACTTAGGTATGGTTATCGTATTCCTATTGGTCAACTTTACTTCAAACGCTACTAACAACCTCTTCCTCTTATTAACAGCGAAAACGTCTGGGAGGTAGGATTCTAGCTTCTTAGATGGTCTGCTTCCACTAGATGGTATCCTCCAAACGTAATATCCCTTCCTCCTCAACATCACGGCTAATTTCCTTTCAGCTAAATAGCCTCTACTCTTAGAGTTATAAGTCAATAACATCACCAGTAATAATTATGGGGGCCTCGTGCCGACGTACGGCCCAGCTACCCGCGTCCTTGATATGAACCTAATCCAGGTTAGTGGGCCCAACCCCCTTGGGGCATGATGACTGCGCGGCGTGGCAGACCATACCAGGCTAGTGCTTACTCATCGGCCCCTCTAATTATTTCGTTTTTGTGTTTTAAAAGGTTTTATAATTGCTTAGCTTCTTAATTAGTTCGGTGTACCACTTCTCGTACTTGGGTTTCTTATCTGTAGGCATATCTAACAATACTTTATGTTTATACTTGATACTCTTATCAGTCGTAACTATTATGCCGTTCACCCTTTCTGCATACTCCTCCAACAACATATCGTGCTTCATAACCCCAGTAGGAGGTATAACTACTTTGTATCCCAGTAGTTCAAGCCTCTTCCTACACCACCTAGCAAAACCGATTATTGAGTGGTCGAATACTAAAATCATCATTCAAGACCGATAAGGTAATTACCTAACCAGTTTAAATATCTATTGGTGAAAATCAGTTGTCTAGGGGAAGAAGAGGTGAGGTGTTGAATTTTTTCGTCGATAGGATTTCTAGGTTATTTGAGTTTACGTCATCTGTGAGCGAGGATATGGGTAATTTATATTGGGATGTGCTCGAGCTTTTCGATGTTGTAGATGTCGAGTTACCGAACATGGAGGGTATAGAGCTATATATAGAGGATTTACCATGTTTTAACTTCACTATTTGGTCGATACCACACTTAATGTACATAAAGAACTTCCGTGGGTCTTTCGGAGAGGGGTTATTCCCGATGTGTAGTATCACGTATTACGATTTTGATGTGGGTGCTTCGTTTTTATTAGTACAACTAATACCTATGCTCGAAAGGCTCAACAAATCTAGCAAATTGCTCACAGAGTTGACGGAGTTTGATTATAAACGTATAATGGAGTTAATAAAAGCGGCTGAAAGTTCCAGTCGATTGCGGAGTTTGATGAGATTGGTTGAAATAATTCCGTTTAAACGTTTAACTCCATTCACCAGAGACTTCGAGAAGCTTTTTGGAAGTCCAGAATCGTATCATTTAAGTGGTGAAGATTTGGACTATATAACAGATGGGATATACTCGTGCGTATCACATGCCAAGTGCTTTCCCTATTATAAGTATATCGACCTTGTCCCACCACATGAAAAAAAGTTACATACCAAAGGTTCAACATATATGTACATACACATAGACCCGAGGAGGATAGAGGTGTATTACCTAGATTATCCGTCCCTTTCAATTAAAGAGGTGCGTGAGCTTTCTGTCGATAACTTGTTAAAACTGCTAGATTATGGCGTGTGTACTATAGCGTATGCCTTCATACTCCTGAATAAGTTACGCGAAAGGATGTCGAGGTGGAAGAAAGGTGTATAGGAAACCTCTGGTGGAAAAACTATCAAAAATAATTGCAGACGTCGTTACGAGGGCATTAAAAGTAGGTATTGAAAAGTTTAACGAATATTACGACCTAATATTCACGCTACAAGATTTATGTGGTGATTTCGTTTCATTCGAGGGTCTAAAGCATAAGGAGGTCTACATATCAGACCTACCAGTATTCCACATAACTAGTTGGCCAATACCCATCAACTTCTCGATTAGTTATATAAAGTCGTATGTGGGTAACTTCGAGTATAACTGGGTATGCCCAGTAATTAACATAAATTCTAAACGAATTCTATCATTTCAGCTTATATCAAATCTACGTAAGTTAATAGCTACTGGTAAAATTAGGAGATATGTAAGCAAGGAGAGTTATGATACTATCGTAAACCTACTTAACTCATTTAAGACTAGATGTCGTGAAATATGGAGGTTGGCGGATGTTTGTGATAGGGTAACGTTTACGCCGAATCGGAGGTACTATTACGAGTTTCTAAACACTATGGGAAGTCCAGGTAGTTATGGAGTATTGACCGATGATGAAATTTATAAGATAGGTGAGAATGTATGTGAATTCGTTCAAAAAACAGCGTCCTTACCGAAGAATGTTACAGATGTTGATATATCACTAGACTACGTAGACTATGATAATTACATAATTAGAGGTAAGCTTGGGATAAGTTGGGGCATCTCTACCGCTTTGGTTAAACATTTAACCAAACCTACTGTAGCAAGTTGTCTCACATCCATAGGTGGGAATTCGGCATGTGAAGAGGGGGTTACGAGTTTTAGGGATAGGGTTTTAAATGTAATGACCTCTATTTGCACACTAAAAGAAATTACAGTTAGTGACTTACTTAGGTTATGTGATTATACCTCATCCACCATAGATTACTTCATAAGGTTGATGAAAGAGGTACATGAGGTGATTACATGATTGGCAGATGTAGGTTGGATTGTTTAATGGTATACATGTTCAACCTCATTAACGTGCTAGATATTACCTTAGATGATATGATGGATTCCGAGAGGGTTATAGAGGGGTGGCTTAAGGGATTTGCCAAACGTAACACGGAGTTCGTTAGTTGGTTGATTAAGTTGAGTGATATGAAACAACACATCCACAGTCCAATACTTTATGTAATTGTTGATGAATGCGGTACTATGTGCAACAGGTTGGAAGTCGGTTTTACTAATAACTTGGATGGATACATAGAATTATTGCCGACCAAGTCTAAGTTTGGATTGCCTAGGCTTTCAGTAAACGTAATTTGGCATGATTGGCACGTACTCTCCATACTTGATTCACCGCTTTTAGGTATGCCAAGTATGATGCCCTCCATGTATTTGTTCTACCTATCTAGGTTATTAGATGTGTTCATCGATAAATGTCGCGGTCTGTGTAAGGATACTACTTTATGTGATTTGATAGAGGTTTTAAGTAAGTTGGAGTTTAAGGTCGTCGATACTACAAAGCCTTGTAAGGAGTTAAGGAAGGCCTATACATCAATTACGGATAATAAGCTATTCGAGAAATATATGGACTTCTATGCTGTGCAACCATCACATAAATGGGTTAGCCTACTAGTACGGTACATGTATGGAAATGGAGAGTTTAGGAGTCCAGTATACGAACACATACCATATATACCGCATGGATATAGCCCATACGTACATACGGATATAATAACGGAAAAGGAAACATCTAGGGTGGAGCACATCAGCGTAGATGATTTGGGTGAAATAATTAATGGAGCTATATCTGCTGTTTACTTTTATAACATCGTTCTAAACGAAATATTGGATGTTATAACGTGAGCAACTAAAGTTTAGATTTACATGAAGACTATTCCAGGCTCCTTTTTAGCCTTAGGTGGAGCTTGATGACCTAGTGGAGCTACTTCCGTACCGAAAGCGGCTAGGTTTATCATCGCCTTCATTATAGCTTCGACTATCGGTATTCCCTCCTCCCATGCCCTCATAGCTATGTCATCGAACAATGATTTCCTCATCTTAATCGAAATGGTTACGTGTTTTCCATCCCTATTATAGGTAATCTTAACGTTTTCATCTGGGTGGATTATCTCTGGGTTAGGAGGGAGGATTTGGGGTTTGTTGTGTACCCTAGCTACGTGTACCTTTAAACCTACCTCTGTCCTAAACTCCGCTCCACATATGGGACATCTATGTTTCTTGGACTGACCTCCCTTTATGAATTCAAGTAATGCCTTCTGCATTACCTATCACCCTTTCTATCCTATCATGCCTTACCGAGTATATTATCGTGTTCCCAGCCCTCCTCTCCATTTCTAGGAACCTGTAATCCCTTAACACGTAAGACCTGTACTTCACCAGAGTCCTCTTATCCCCACCAGCAATCCTAGTTATTATCTTATTTAACATTTTATCGGAGACCTCGTTGTATTGGTTCAATACCCTGGCAATCCTAGCCAATACCCTCATAGTTCTTGACGTTAAACCAATACTAGCCTCGGTAGGTGGTGCACCGCTACTCTGAATATTTAAAGTTTTCGGTTCCGACTCGGTTTTTAAAGTTTTCTGTACATCGGTCTGCGGCGCTCTGTGTGTGTGCGTGCAGGGGAGTCTGGAGAGGTACAGACGTATCGCTTCCTCAATTAGGTGTGATATAGCCCCCCTGTAAGTCCTATAATACTGGGGCGCAATCTCTTTTACCTTCCGATAAAGTTCTTTATCTATCAAGATGTGTACTTGAACTTTTCCTTCGGGTATTTTGAATTTCTTACTTATTTTAGACCACCTGTAGGAATTGTACAAGTGTAGGTTTGTATTGGTTCATTTGTACAATTTCTCGCCTTTTATAAAAATGTTTCTGTAATCAGACTCTACATTAGTTAGTTGTTTATAAATTTGTATTTTTACTCTTAGTTAAAAGTTTATATAAACTTAGGCAAACTCCAGACCTGTGCGCTCTGGGAGTGGGGGTGCACGCACACACATACGGTGCACCTGGGGAAAAGTATATATAGCAGCCTCTCACCATGACCATTACATCATTAAATCGTTTATTTAATTTTTCTGGAACTAATATTTAAACCTGTGTACATATATCTACTAAATTGTACAATTTAGTATATAGATTCTACAATAGTATAATTACCTCCTAATCAACTATATATAGTTATATATATCTATATAATTCTATATACTGTATTTCCACTCATACCTTTTTAAACCCTAAAGAGATACAAGGTAATGTAACAACCTTGGTTATAAAGTAAAGGTGGTATACGATGGAAGGCAAACCATCTAAACACGAAAAGGTAATTCTTGAAGGCTATGTTTACGAGTACTGCCATGCTGACGACTGCCACACCATCCTATTGCCTAGGAAGATTACTGTAGGTGAAGTAAGGATGTTAGCCGAGAAGCTCTCATGGCTCTCCGAAGCATCTAAGAAGAAGCTAATCGAAGAAATTATCTTACCAAGCTTCGTGCATGACAAGGTTATATCATGGCACATATACTACGGTATTTTAGATAAAGAAGCTAAGGTTCCCTGTGAAATCCTAGAAAAATTCAAGGGGAAAAAGGTTAGAATAACAATAGAGGTGGTTAAGTGATGGTTTTGATAAGCCTGTTTCCAAGAAAAGATGAAAGAAAACACGCCTACTCGGTATTGGAATTACTTGACAAGGCAGTATATGCGGCTATTAAAAGTTTTGAGAACGTAAACATAGATGACACTATGATGTTGGCAATTATAGAGGCTTACGAAAACGCTTTCGGATTACCTGATAACAAACTAATAATGCTTGAACATCAAATCGAAAAGGTCTTGGTAAAGTGGAGGTGATTGAATGTGGAGAGACGGATTTTAAACGTTAGCTCCTCTGCTTTAAGCGGAGACGTGGTAGTTACTACAATCGTTTTCACGGTGGATAATGAAAAATATGTTAAAATAATCGCTAACTTCCTAGACGGGGAAACAAGGGAAGTAGAGCTTACCCTAGAAGAGTTTAAAGTATTACTGACACACCTACAGCAAATTCTTGAAAAGGTGAAGGGTGATGGGCTGGAGTAGGCTTGACAAGATAACATGTGTTGTTTTCTTGCTTTGCGGGTTCATAATAGGGTATAACATGTCCGCCCACAGCGGAGACGTCCCCCTCTGGCTTACTTTGGTAATGTGTTTCTTCCTAGGAATGGTCTACAAAAGCCATCTAATAATAAAGAAAATGGAAAAGCTGCTTGAAGAACTGGAAGGGTGATAGGTATGTTTGAAAATGGGGTTGTTAAGTTAATACTTTTATCTATCATACTAACTATTGTGGTTTTTCTAGTGATTTTCTGGTGTGTAGGGGTTATCGCTGAAGTTTTCGGGTACAAGCTTAATTTCTGGCAGAAACTAGCGTTCACAATAATGTTAATGATAATCTTGAAAATACCTAAAGTAACAATAAAAGGGGGAAGCTGGGAAGAATGATGAGTTTATCGGATAAGGTTCGTAATCTAGGCTTAGATAAACCAGTCGGTATAATGGTCGAACCGAAGGAGACCATCAAGTTTATCGAATTCCTACCCGACGTTAACTGGAACCAAGGCTATGTAGTACTCTTATTAATAAGGAGTAAGGGTTTGAAGGAAAAATACGGTTTCAAAGGAACAGACCACTCCCTTTCGATACACGTCGTGCCAGGGTACTATGATGACGTTAAGTTTAAGCTTTACTTAGTCCTCAGAAGGTACTCGGTTATGGCGAAGTATAGCGAGGAATACTACATTTACGAGAGGCATGTAGGAGATAGGATTGAAATATACAAGATTCCCCAACCGTTAGTAGCTTTAATGGTTTCACCTAATCCAACGGACTGGGTTAGGGCATCGGTAGATACCACATCAGAATTCGTAAATTCTCTAAGGGATGCCCTGTTAGCCTCGGATAGGGCAGATGAAATAGTTAGGAGGATAGACGTAAGGTTCGGAGCAAACGCTATGAGAAGGACTAAGCACGTTTTCCACTTGATAGATATTGATAGAAGGGACTTAATTCCAGAAATCGAGGAGAAAGTACATGAAATAGTAGGTTTCATGCCAGCTAGGGTAATAACTAAGAGGGGAGAACACATCTTAGTTAAGGTTTCGGAGTTCACCAAGAGTCAAGCTAGGAGGTGGTTTATCGAGATACCTAAATACATCGATGAGCTAAACAAGGAATACGGTGCTGAAGAGCCAGTAGTGGAATATAAGAAGAACTTCCAAGAGCCAGTACCTGGTACTATATACAGGGAGTACGTTCCAAGGTTTGTACCTCCAGAGAGATGATTGACCTTATTTATTCCATATACTCTTTTAAACCCCTATTACTAAGTGAAGGATGGTGAAGTTATTGACACATACAGACTTTATCGATATAGCGAACGTTGGTTTGAGCCTGAAGGAGTTAGTAGATATGGTAAATGAGGCAAAGAGGTGCTATAAGAGGTACGTAGAGGTTACCGAAAAGATAAACAAGTACCTAACCGAGAACTTCAACGTTAGGATAACGTACCACTACTCTGGTACCGAATTTCCAAGGAGTAACCTTGACTTTTACGGTGTAAGAGCAATATATGGGGTACCAGTCGAGTATAACGGAAGAAGCGGTACTTTGTACATTCTTGAAAACGGTGACGTAATATTCTTTACTTGTGAAATATATCCAGGTGGTAAGGATAAATTAATGATTAAAGTAACAGTTAAGAAACTATTAGGTAAGGTTGGGTGATAGGATGGGTTATGAAGAATGGGCTAAAAAGTGGTCTAAAGCCGTACGCGGAGCCAGGAAGGAGTTCGTTAAAAAGGTTATGGGAAACTCGTGGACTTATAACATCGACTATTACAGCAGTACAGATGTAGACTACGTAACCATATACTCCAGTAGTGATAACGGAACCATTACGATACCAGCGATTACCATACCGCATATAATTAGGAGCATTATAGTTACGTACACGTTAACGATACACGTAACGTTCAAAATGAATGACAAATCCGTAGTATATAGGTTGTTCAACTTCGACATACTCGAGGATGGAACCCTAGCGGTTTGCATAGATGACATAGCTAAAACCAAACTCGAAAGGGCGTTCGGTGATAAGTTCTCTGGAGAAGTCATAGTCAGCCTTAGGATTGAAGATAGGAGCGGTAATGAGCACGAAATAGCGAAACTCAAGGTACTATCATCGCTTGACTTGAAGTCGATAAGGGAGATACGCATATTCATAAAACCAAAGGTCGATAGTGTTAACATATCGGTTGGAAGGTGATGTAATATGCCACGTAGGCTTGACCCAGAGAGGGAGAATAAGATAATAGACATACTGGCTAAATCTCCATTAAGCTTTACCGAGCTATTGGAGGAGTCCAAGCTACCTAGGAGTACCCTAGCTAGGTACCTCAAATCATTGGAGAAGAGGGGGTTGATTAGAAAGGACGGTTCTGGTAAGTGGAGCTTAACGGCATCAACTGATATACCAGCGGAGGTCGGTACGTACCTATCTGAGGCTATTGAGAGGATAAACAAATCTTTCGAGCATTTGGGGAAGGGCGAGGACTTTACCGCATGTCATGAGGCTTGGAACGCCACTAGGTGCGCCTTAACGGCAATAGCTAACTTGATAAAGTTCAACATATTCACCTTCACAGACTTCTCAAAGTTGGTCGAGGAGCTCTACGGTAGGGGAATAGTTGACGTTAGATTGGAGTATTGCTCTGCGATAGCGTTACTGGAAAACACGAAACTCCCTCACTTAGGTCACAATACTATATACGTTAACGTAGAAAACGTTAAAAAGCTAGTTGACAAGATAGTTGGGGCTTGTAGGAGGTTGTTAATGTTTGAGTAAAAACGCTACATCTAAGTGGTGTAAACTGATAGACCACGATGACGTCGTTAACATTAAGATGTGCTGGGAACTAGTTAAGAGTAAGAAAGGAAAGGTTGCCCTGATGTCAGTTTACATGATACTAAACGTTAACGGAGATGAGGTGAAGGTAAGGATACCTAACCCATCATTATTTTTCTCCAACATGGTTAGCTTTAAGAGGAGCTTCCAGAGGAAGGTCAATAGATTGCTAAACGGTAGGTATAACGTAGTAATGCTATGAGGTGTACAATATGTCAAACGGTAAACCAGTAATAATAGTCATATCGTGTTTTAACGATGCTAGTATTAAGTACGCTATACCAAGAAACAAGGTACGCCACATAGAGGTAGATGATGTTGACATCTTACCAGATGAAGGAGTAGTTGAGATAATGGATGGTAGTCATGTAGAGAGGGTTGACATAAGTAAATACGATGTAGTTATATTCGTTCATGCAGTTCAATCCAAAGCAATCTTAATCGGTAAGGATAAAGTAACCATATACGATGAATGGGTAAACAACGCTAACTGAACCTCTACTACAACATATAAGCTTATAACTCTAGAGTCTATACAAGATGTGACAAAAATCAAGTAACGTGGTTAACGATGGCCGTTTTAAGCGTACTGGCTAAAATTGAAGCACATAACCAAATGGAGGTTGACGCGGAAATACCGTGGATTTTATTCAAATATGGTATACTCTATAGACAACAGTTTCAATTAGAAGAGCTATACTATGCTATAACTGGAGTTAAAAAGGATATATGGCTTTGGTACCTTAAAACAAGGGAGACCGAGATTAAAGAAGAGTAAACGTTATTGAGGGAAAAATTTGGCGAACAAGTGCATAACACTACTTAAATGGGTCATCCCTCCAACCTTAATAATAGCTCTATCTATCACAGGAATGTACCTACGTAGGTCTATAGACTTCGTACTGCTTATGTGTACTATAACCTATATAGGTATCTTAACATTCATAATTAAATACAAGTTATGGAAAAATTACTGAGCTTGACTAGGTGTATGGTTATGGTTAGGTGCTTAATTATGGGTAAAGAGGTTAAGTTGGACGTTTGGAAGGAGAGAGGTTCCATATTCATATCTTTTGGCAGAAAACCAGACGTCCATATGGTAGCTAAAGGAGAGGTAATCATAGGTATTAAAGGTAATAAGGTTGTAAACCTAGAGGTCTTACTCGACAACGAAGGTACTAAGATGTTAAAGGAGTTGCTTAAATAAATAGGTGGCACCTCATGCCCAAACCAGTTAAGATAGTTATGGAGTTCGATAATGGAAAAACCTACACCCTTGAAGGAAAGGAGTTAGAGGTCTGGTATGACTACGTCGAAAACGCCCTGATATTTGCACAACTCCACGGTTTTAAACCACCTAGGGAATTCATCAAGTTAGCTAAGAAGATGAGTAAGGTGATAGGTAAACAATAATTGATGATGAAATAGAGTGAAAGAACTAAGCACCTTTAAACTCTACGCACAACTTATGTAGCTTAGTAAGTACGGCGACGTAGTACGTTACACTAGACAGTAGCTTATCCCACACTTCAGCTAACATCTTATACGTGGTATTCGGTAAATTAGTTTCTATCCAGTATATTGGTATAAATCTCGACCCTATACCTACGGTTAGTGTATGCTTATTATATATAACTTCCATAGACATAGTGAACTCCTCCTCTATTCTTCTAGCTACATCCTCGACCTCTCTTCTAAAGTAATCAAAATCATAAGGTTCGTTTACGTAGTTACCGAAAACCTCCTCGAATACCTTACTTATCGGATTTATTACCTTAAATGGAACCTCCTTTAACTCATTTAACCAATCAATAAATACTGGTTTCACATCACCTTTACTTACCATTTCATCTATGAATTTTTTAACTGTACTACCTAACGTAGTATACTTACATATAATTAACAAAGAGTATATTGGCGGTGTAGAAATGTAAGTCATCACTTTTGCGTTGTACTCTATATTCAATAGCAAAATAGATGGTTTTTCACCAACATGATGCCATAGCTGGTAAATTGCGCCCACGTCGCTATAATCACGAGTCACCGAGTTGATTTCGACACCAGGATAAACATAGGTCAACTCAAACATTTCCATAATACCTGGACATACTATTACTGGAGCCTCGCTTGTGAATTTAAATTTACCTTCAGTCCAAAAACTGGTGGGTACCTTATACATTAGGTACTCCCATAACATATCAATCGCATCAATAGGCAACACATCCGCTAACACTTTGTTTACATAATCTTGTACATCTAAAACCCAATCATATGAATCGATTATTATACATAATAACTTATATAGCCTATCCTTCAAGTACTCCTCCATCTTTTTATGCTTTTCGGTCGATATTACCACCTACTTAACACCTCGTTCAACTTACCTAGCACTAACATATAATAAGTTAGAGATGATATTAATACGTCAACTATACTGATTACATCGGCATACGTGAATACTTCAGCACTAGATGGCGTTAAGTAAAACGATGCCCTCCTAGGATAAGCTGGCTCTATCAGTAACCTCAAATCTTTCCACATCCAAAAACCGAATATACTGTAATAGTCGGCCCTTGAACTGGCCGCGGGCCCCTCAAGCCACTTCTCGACGTTTCCAATAAAGGAGCCCACATCCCCAATATAACTATATAACTCTTCACCTACAAGCTTATATCCCAACTCTTCGTAAGGCCTAACCAACTTGAACTTTAACTCCTTTATGGGTTCGATTAACCAATAATAACCGTACCTCCTAACTATCTGTTCAACTACATCGCCCATGTTGCTGTACTCGGTTAGTATGAATAGTATGTATATCGGTACAGTACCCATATACCTTCCCCGCCTCTCATTAACGTAATTACAGTTAGATATGTGATGTGCACCAAAACTTATACCAACCATGTAGTCATGGTCGAACATATGTGCATCCAAATTCACAATTAAATCGTCGTTAATACATACGAATCTTGAGAAGTCGTAACCGTGTAGGTAACCTACTGTTGGCGCAAACTTATTCAACATCAACCTAGTCTTCCTTATATGTTTCCACATACGTATTCGGTCTTTCGCCTCATAAAATAAATCATACAAAGTCTTAGGCTTTAACACATTTATCAACATATCGTTTATGTATTGGTTTATTGAAATCAATTCATCGAAAGTCGTGTTTATAAAGTTGACCAAATCACCCAGCTTACTTATGACGTACTTCTCTACTCTCTTTTCATTCATCTCTCATACACTAGAAAACTATGCTTAGGTAGGTTTAATAATATTTCTTACTTAAGTACTCGTACATCTTGTTTAGTAGGGCCGCGTAATATGATACGGCAAATATAACTTCATCTGCAAACTTTACTAGGTCGCTGTACTTAATCACATCCCATCCAGCAGCATCGATATAACCATAATCAGCGTCAACGATAGCCCTAACTTCAAATCCGTTTTCAACACAACCCATTTCAATCCTATTCTTTATAAACTTAGCCACATCATCCAATACCCTATCTAAACCTAGGAATATGTAGTATCCTATCCTCTCGCTCATCGGCACATCTAGCTTCTCCGCTATTATAGACTTACATGACTCCAATATCGGGTATCGTATCACGAAGTCTATCTTTGATAACTCATGTACTATATCATATAAATTGTACTCCTTCAGTTTACTAATGAATTCCTTATTTGACCCAGCGTTAGTGAATTTGTATATTAATAATAGTACGTAAGGTAATGGGCCATGCACGTATTCCCATCTACTCTTGTACCACATACTCGAAAAAGTAGAATACCATAAGGCTAACTTGCTTCGAGACCTTACGTATAAATTATGGTGCTCTCCACCCAAGTATATATCGTACCCGACATCTAACCCTGAACCTTTATCGATAATACCCACCGTCATCCCCCTTTCTGCTAACGTTATTAAAGGTACCTTAGATGTGGCAACCCCCTTAATCGCGCCGACCTGTACCAAACGTTTAATGTCTTCGCAAAGCCTTATGAAGTCATCTGGTTTTATCAAACTTGAAGTTAAGTCATTTATTACCTTTACCATACCATAGCACTCACTCACGAAGTCATCCAATACATTAACCAAGCTACGGTACTTCTCACCTACATACCTCTTATATTTTCTTAACTTCTCATACCTCAACCTAGCCACCTTAACAGCTTTTGTAGTACAGTAGCATAGTAACTGATGGTAAATATGGACTCGTCTACGACTTTTAACAAATCACCTATAGTTAAACGACTCACTTTACCAAAACATATAACGTGACCAGAAACAGGTTGTATAATCGTATCACCAACTATAGTAACACACAAATCTTTACTGGGAAAATCGCTTATAAAGAGTGATACTTTACTCTTACCTGCTATACTGCTTAATGCCTCGCTAACCACATCACTTAGAATGCCCTCACAATTATAGTCATTACTAATGTTTTTGTTTAGCAAATCACCAAACAACTCAAACCCGTTGTTATATATCGGGTACTCGACCCTGTATTCCAACCCTGATAGCTCATCAATTAAATCATATATACCATACCTCTTTAGTATACCTTTAAAATCAATTAGTTGATTTATATTGGTATACTTGTACAGCAGTAATAGAAGGAACATCGGTTGGTTAAAACTGTACGTTAATCTACCCTCCTTTTCATCTATCGAAACATCAGAAGTTTCAATACCATCCCTAACATTAGTTAATACCGCTTTTTCAAATATGTTTAGCTGTATCGGTATTTTGAAAGATGCTACGAAACGTTTATACCTCTTGTGTGTGGGTCGTATCCAATAAGCATATATACTACACCCCTTTAACCCACCGCTAATTATATCCAAATCACATATATCACTATACAATCTAATCATAGGAGTTTTATCAGATATAACAGATACCTTATCTGATAACGATTTAACAACTTCATCAACTAAGTTTATGTACTCCGATGGTTTTAATACATTTACAAACTCCTCATTAACACTAGGTATAACTCTACCTATATCTACAATAAAATGATACATAACGTTAACCAAAGACCTATACTTTTCAGATAGGTAGTCCAATAACCTGTGTACTTCCTCCTCCATATCGTAACCTCCTATAATTTTCGTACATCTTAGCTATAATTATAGAGTAATATACTAATGCCGTTGTCATTAAATCAAGTAACCTTATCAAATCTATTGGCTTGAACTTACGTTCATCATAGTACGATGTACTATATAATTGCACATATGTATTATATGCCGCATCATTTGATAACCTTACTTTTAGACATCCACCCATGTTTACGTAATTAATCTCGACGAATTCCAATAAGTGTTTTTCACCTATTATTTTTCCGAAGTCATGCAACTCAGCCCTATGTACCTCATTAGTTACATCAACGAAAAAGTCATAAGCCTTTGAAAATGTAAACTCGACATCCAACCTCCCATCTAAATACAATCTAGCATTTTCTGTTATACCGTAAGTTGGCTTAAACGTAATGTTGATACCCTTGAATAGTTCATCGAAACCAACTTTTTCAAATATCGGCCAAATTAAATCGCGAAGCTTTCTTTCGGTATGAAGAGATGCGACAAATAAACCTAATTCTGGTAGCTCCGTCCTATAGACAGATACATCTCTATCGATAAATCTATATCCACCAAACGTTAACAACTCCGAACCTATATCTCCACATAAACCATATATGCGTATTACATCAAGTACAACATCATAACCTACTACTACATTACATTTATTTGGCTCAAATATATACATTATTAGTTCGGCTGGAAACCAAGTACAGATTACTGGAAACATACTTAGTATACGTGATTTAACCCCCCCAACAGGTATAACCCTCTTCAACTCAGTAGCTACCTCTTTCTCCTTTTTTATAAACCAGTTGCTAACCTCGTAGTAAAACGGCATGAAAACTTCAGCGAAACTATTGGTTACTACCAATAAATCAGCTAATTTTAATGTAAAGTACTTAATGAAGTCACCATACTCTTCACTCATGTTACCTTACCCCTTAAATAGTCGTATAGCTTACCCATCAGTTCGGCGTAGTAGGCTAACGCAAACACAGTTTCATCGATTAGTTCAATTAACTCCTTTGGTAGTAAAGTTCTATCGGTTAATCCACGGTATGTATATAAAATACTATAGCCTGACGTCGTAAACGTTAAACTGCGAACTATACTTCCAAACGTCTCCCTTGTTATCAAAGAAAGTGATATTAGTTTATTTTTAGCCCTAGTCCTTTTCAACACATCCCTCGTCACATCTTTTCCCACATCCACAATTTTACATCCCAACCTATTACTGTTGCTTTTATCTAATCTATTTTCAAGTAGGGATTTATCGAAGATGCTTAGCGCCTCATCGTATATCGGATATTTTACCGTAAACCTAACTTTTGATAGATACGATATTACATCCCACAACCCATACCGCTCTATTAACTTCTTAACATCTGGTTGGTCGCTTATGGTTGTAAACTTGTAAAGTAATAATAAGTATAGCAAAGGTTGGTTGTAATAATACTTCCATACAAAAATCGAAGGGGCTTTCTCTCTCTCTGTGAATTGTGATGTATAAACGAAGGATTCAAATGGCTTATCTTCGGTCAATATGCTTAACTCTGCTTTTAGTATAGATGGCGTACCCCAGGGTTCATACTCTGTCGTTACGTTGAACTTCATACGCGTTGGGGTATTAACGATTATCACGTCGCATACCATTAAATTATCTCGTTTACCCACCGTCACTAATGGCATGGGAACCTCCTTTGGATAGATGCTTAAACCTAGGAATTTAATTAAATCGTGTGTTTTGTATAAAACCTCATTAAACCTAGTGGCATCCACATACCTCTCGGTTAGCTTTTTAATTTGTTCCGATGCTGGTGCCAAGTCGTCCGTAGCGCTATACATAATCTCGAACAAACCCCTATACTTTTCACCTATGAATTCCATCAGTTTATTTACATCCTTTATCACATCACACACCTCGTAAGTATTCGTGAAGTTTTAAAATTACGGCAGAGAGTTGTACTAACCCAAATATAGCTTCGTCTACTATGCTTATTATCTCTTCGGGCGTATAGCTATGCGGAACCTCAATTTTCGTCGTGCCGACCTCTGTCGGTTTTCCGTAAACCTCGAAGTAC
>Ga0190310_1000001_pt1 | contig 148948 bp, 160 predicted proteins | sample 48700778_MG_FD_165059 | JGI IMG/M metagenome (GOLD analysis project Ga0190310, IMG submission 165059) | Hydrothermal vent sediment bacterial communities from Southern Trench, Guaymas Basin, Mexico - 4870-07-7-8_MG | ecosystem: Environmental > Aquatic > Marine > Hydrothermal vents > Sediment ... | reverse complement strand
GTTCAGGCTCTTTAGGGTGACCATAGAGCCAATAGTATTCTCTACCTCTAGGATCAACTCTTTTCTCAACATACTCAGTAAATCTTAGCTTAGCCGCCTTAGCAACCTTAACTTCAATACCTTTCCTTACCTCGGAAGGGAAATTAACGTTAATTACGTCAACACCTTTAGGGAACCCATGCTCGATAATCTCCTTAACAAAAACCCTAACGGTCCGTTTAATTAGTTCTTGAAGTTCAAAATTAGTCTCAAGTTCCTCTGCTGATTCTACAGCTACAGAAAATGCTATAGCAGGTATGCCTTCTAGAGCTGCTTGAGCAGCTGCCCCAACAGTTCCTGACGAGAGAATTACCTGAACACTAGTATTGTCACCTATGTTTACACCTGAAACTACTAAGTCAACTTTCTTGGCTATAACGTGCAAGGCTAAGTGAATTATGTCGCTTGGAGTACCGTTAACAGCGTAAACAACCATATCATCAAGTATTAGCTTAGTTATTCTAAGAGGCTTATGTAAAGTTAACCCTAAACCACTAGCACTCTTAGGAACCTCTGGGGCAACAACAAAAACTCTACCTAAATCCTTAACAGCATCATAGAGTAGTCTAAGACCAGGACTGTAAACACCATCATCATTAGTTACCAATATTGTGACTTCTTTCCCCATAATTCATCACACATTAAAACATATTTCTCTAAGGTTAATACTTTAGAAATATATATTCTTTTACTTAAATCCTCTATGATTCTTCAAGAACCTACAATAGGTAATGTCATAAGCGGTTTTATCGGAGCAAATGTTGGAAACTCTATAATAGGTGTTTTACAGCATATTCTACAAGAGGATCGTTAAAAACATAGTTTTCATCGGCTTTTCTTATGAAGCTGAATTTAATAAGCATTTTGAGTAATTTGTTAAACGTTGAATCATCTATTTCTATTCCTTCCTTAGCTTCTAGGAATCTCTTAATATCACTCCATCTCTTAATGCCAGAGCTTATAGCTTTAAGTATGTTATAATATCTTTCCTTACTTCTACTTCTTTCAAGAAACCTTTTAACTTCAACCGCTGCTTGTATTGCTGCTTTTTTCCTAATTTCTCCAGTATCTGCAGCTTTATATTGTGCTATAAACCATCCATAATAGGTTAGCCATCCAATAATTCCATCTACTTCGCTTATTATCTTATCTAGTAGTTCCTTACTAAACTCTACGTTTAATTGTTTAAAGCCCATCTTTAGGAACTCGTGGGCTTCAGTGCAGCTTAGTTTTCTAAGCCTAATTTCCTTAACAACTCTACCGTACAGAGGTGACTCTGGATCTTCAAGTTTCAGCACATCATAAACTAGTCCTACTTCGGAGCCTGTAATGATCGTGACTATATTTTTAAAGTTATCGTAAATATAGGCGAGTAGCATTGGAATATTAATTGTGTTTCTTAGCTCTTGAACCTCATCTAGGGCTAAAATGACTTTTACACTATGTTTTTCAGCTATTTCATTTACTTTCTCAAATAAGGATAATATGCTTGCTCTCGATTTCCTACTCCAAGATAGTCTTATAGAAAATTCTGAAACCGATATTCCCTTCACATATTTAAGCACCTCTATAAGTTTACTGCCTATATCCTTGTACTTGCATATAAAATCTGTTAATTCATCTGATAAACATTCATAGAAAGCCCTAATACTAGCTTTACCATAGTCTATTACCATTTTCCTTAAATCTAAGAAAATGTGGGGATCTCTTGTTTCATTAAGAAATACTTTAAGTAAACTGCTTTTTCCATATCTTCTCGGCGCTAAAATAGCGATTAACCTACTATGTTCTACTGACTTATGAAGTTCTCTGAGCTCGTGTTCAAAGTCATAGAGATCTTCTCTCCTAGTCTTAGGCGCTATATCAAATAACATTAAACCACCAGTAACTGGCAGTACCGCCAGTTACTTACTATGGAATAGAAGACTATAATATTTATTTACGAAAATAAAAAGGATATTGAGCTATTTAAGGAGATCAACTATTATTCTACAATAAATCTTAGCTATCTTAACCATGTCCTCTATTTCAATGTACTCATCCGCCATGTGGGCCGTTGATGGGACGCCAGGTCCGTAGGTTATTGCTTGTACTCCTTTCTCCTGAAAGTACCTTGTATCGAGCCCTCCTATGCAAACTGTTGTTGCTGGTTCGAAGCCTAAAACTTCTCTTGCCGATTTAACAGCTGTTCTTACAAGTTCTGTTGTTGGTTCAGATACTGTTGCGTTGAATTTCGACATTACCTTAACATTTACTTTAATGTCCGGTATTTCTTTTGCAACATTGTTTATGAATTCCTCTATTTCTTTCGCCGCTTCATCAGCTGATTCTTCAGGTATTGTTCTTCTATCCATGCTGAATGAGAAGTATCCCGGAACAATATTTACTTTAGCTCCTCCCTTAACTTCTCCTCCAATATTTATTGTTGCTCTTGCTCCTCTAGGGTCTCCGTAATCGTATTTGCTTTTTTTAGCTTCTATTTTTGGCTTAAGCTCCTTAATTACTCTGTAAGCTAATTCAACCATTTTCTCGAAAGCATTAACTCCAAGCCATGGAGTGCTTCCATGCGCTTGCTTCCCGAAAACTTCTACTGTAATCCAGACTGCACCTTTATTGCCAATCCAAATATTGTTTAGTCCACTGGGTTCTGCTATTACGGCGTAGTCTGGTCTTACAATACCTTGGTCTACTATGTATCCTACACCTGTTAAACCACCTATTTCCTCATCAGGTGTAAAGGACAGCTCAACTTTACCTTTAAGATCTACTTTAGACTCCGTAAGTGCTTTTGCTGTTAGAATTATCGATGCTATACCTCCCTTCATATCTGATGCTCCGCGACCGTAAAGCTTACCTTCCTCAATAACGGGTTTGAATGGGTCTTTAGTCCATCCACTTCCAGCGGGAACTACATCGTAGTGCCCGTTAAAGTGAATTACTGGTTTTCCTTTGCCTAGTTCTCCGAGTACTATGAATCTAGGGTAGTTAGTGTATTGCGGATAATATTTCTTTACGATATCGTTAGGGACCTTTATTACTTTGACTTTTAAGCCTAAGTTTTCTAGTACTTCAGCTAAGTAATTGCACATTTCCTCGTATTTTTCTCCTGGAGGGTTAACCGTAGGTATTGAAATTAGCTTCTTTAAAACGTCAACGCAGAACTCCTTATTCTCTTCAACTTTACGATCTATAAGCTCAACTAAGCTCATGGCCTCACCTTATTTTACCTTATTGTTTTGGAGGAAAAGAATTTTTTGAACATTAAACATCCAGATACTATAATGGGGTATGTTGTTTGAAGAAGTTTGATGTGTTATGCTTAGGCGATATAAATCTTGACATACTTTACTACATAGATTCCCTTCCCGGCTTAGGCGGTGAGTCTACGGCTTCTAAAATGGTTATTTCTCCGGGTGGAGCTGCAGCAAATGTGGCTGTTGCTTTAGCTAGATTAGGGTTTAAAGTGGGTTTTATTGGCGCATTAGGTAAGGATGTTATAGGTAAATTCCTTTATGATGATCTTACCAGGGAAAATGTTGATGTATCTAGTGTTGTTTGGAAAGATGAATTTTCAGGGGTAATGTCTATTGCTGTTACGAGGGATGGTGAGAGGACAATAATGGGTTTCAGAGGAGCAAATAAACTGCTAAGTCCTAAAGACGTTAAGAAAGGCTACGTTATTTCCTCGAAAATAGTTTTCATATCGGGTTATGCGCTTCTAGAAGAACCACAAAGAAATGCTGCACTCAAGGTTATTAGCTTAGCTAGGAAAAACAATGTTAAGATATTTATTGATGTTTGCGAACCTCTCGCCAATTGCGGTGCTTTAGAGCTTTCAAAAATTATCGGGAAAATTTATTGTATGTTTCTAAACCTTAGAGAGTTTAAGATATTGTTTAGGAATAGTAAAAGCAGTATCGAGACTTTTCTAGAAGAATATTCAGAAATCATAGTTGTTAAAATGGGCAAGAAAGGAGCTGAAGCACTAACTTCGGAGTGCAAAGTAAAAGTACCGGCATTCAATGTGAAGGTTATTGATACAACTGGTGCAGGAGATGCTTTTGATGCAGGGTTTATCGCAGGTTTTCTTAAGCGTTTATCTTTTAAGGAAGCTTTAATTCTCGCTAATGCTTTAGCAGCATGGAAGTGTCAAGGACATGGCGCAAGATATTTGCCCAGACTTTATGAACTAAAAAAGCTCTTAAGAACATGTGGTTATGAGAGATTAGCTGAAACCTTATAGAATTTCTAACTCTCCTTTTGGCCCATCAAGTAGTATTTTTAATTGGTTTACTAACTCTCTTCCAGCTAGCTTCTTGTTTATTAATGGATGCGAATGAACATGTACTTTAAATCTAAGCTTTTCTATGCTTACCTCTGTTAGAGCAGTATGTAGCGTTATAGGTATTCCTATAGGTAAGATTCCAAAGTACCTACTTGGTACTTCAGCTAAGGTTAGCTTTAATTCATCATATAGACGGTAAGGTATAAGTATGCCGCCACTAAAGCCTGTATCTACCACTAATTCCAATTCATAGTCCCTTATTTTAGGAGTCCATATTTTAACCTTTATCTTAGGTATTGGAGGCTTAACATTTTCATTGTACTTGAACTTCAATTAGAGAACACCCATGCCAAATTCCACTTTTTCTTCTTTAATGGGTTCGCCTAACTTAGCTATGATACATTCTCTTGCCTTAGATTTGCATACGCTATTTAAGGCTTCTTTCTCATTATTAAATATTCCAATAAAAATACCATCGCAAACAACTACGTATTTTCCTTTACATTTCTTACAATATTTTTCATTGATCTCTTTAAGCTTTTCTTCGCTTCTTTCCCTACATGTTAAATAGTCTAAATAATCCCTATTTACTGCCTCATTTAACATTAACCATAGTTTAATGGCTTCATTTAATGCTTCACCAATAGTATAGCCTTTAAGAGAAGCAGTACTTTTCAGTCTCCTATATAGATTCTTATCAACGTTCTTAACGACAATAACGTTCCCCAAGGGTATACACCATAGAATATACTAGGTATAACCAGTATATAGGGTTATACTTTTTGTGCCATGAGTACAATACCGTAATGGCATAGGTACCAATAGTAGCACATTTTATTTATAAACTATTGGCTTATATCAAGCCGGTATTCCAAATTAGTTTTTAGCCCCACATAATTGCTTTATTGTTCGATATTTATATTCCCCATGATTTCTTAGTTATTTATGGGCGAACGACATGTCCAAGTTCAAGGTTGAGTGGGCTAATAGATTCTATAGCAAGAGATTACGTTCTTTGGAAGAGCTTTTTGGTGTTAGTAAGCCTATAATAGGTATGGTTCATTTGCCTCCTCTTCCGGGGGCTCCAGCGTATGAGGGTGAGTCAATCGACTACATTGTTGATTTCGCTTTGAAGGAAGCTTCAGCGCTTATTGAGGGTGGTGTTGATGGTCTCATTGTTGAAAACATGTGGGACTTGCCATATTATGTAGGTATGGATGTTCCTCCGGAGGAGATTGCTGTTCAAGCTGTAGCTGCTAGGGAAGTTGTGAAAATGTCTAATGTGCCTGTAGGTGTTAATGTTGTTCATAATGGTGGTAGGGTTACGTTGGCTATAGCTAAGGCTGCCGGAGCTAAGTTCATAAGGGTATGTCTTCTAACAGGGGCATTGGTTTGGGACACTGGAGAACTTGATCATGGTTGTGCTGCTGAACTCTTAAGAGCAAGGAAAATGCTTTACGCTGAAGATATTAGGATTTTCGCTGATGTTTGTAAGAAACATGCAGTAATGTTTCCAGGAATAAATTTAAGAACCCATGCCATCTGGTGCGACTTCTACATGGCCGACGCGCTCATAGTGACAGGTACTATGACTGGTGTTCCGCCTAAAGTAGAAGATGTTATTGAAGTGAAGAAAGCTGCTCCTGAAAGACCAGTACTTCTGGGAAGCGGCGTAAACATAGATAATGTTAAAATGTTTCTTAAATATGCTGATGGGGCAATAGTAGGAACATACTTCAAAGTTAATGGAATAACCCAAAATCCCGTAGATGCGGAGAGAGTTAAAAAGTTTATGAGAATTGTGAAAGAAATAAGAAAAACAGCTATGCAGTAATATACAATACACTGTAATATATTTTAAATACTAGTATTTATACTATCAAAGCGGTGTAAGTAGTGCCGTCGAAAACGGGAAAGACAATACTTGTTCAGATTCGTTTGCCCAGAAAACTAGTCGAAGAAATAGATAATCTAATAAGAAAAGGCTATTACTCGTCCAGAACAAGTTTCTTTGAAGACGCAGCTAGAAGAAGACTTGAGGAAATACTCTCCACAAGCAATGAGCTAATGTATTTTGTTAGAGAGTATTTAGAAGGTAAATTAGAAAGAACACTTGCTGAGAAAGCGAAGATAATCATAGATTTAAATGAAGCTAAGAAGAGGCTAAAAAGCGTAAGCTTAGAAGACATTACCCATACTATGGATAGGCTTAGAGGTAGAACAATATGATGTCCTTGGATACGGATGTGTTGGCCATATACTTCATATATCAATGGGATCCCAGATTTAACATAACGAAGAAAATTATTGAGTCAAGAACAATGAAGTGCACTACCATATATAACGTACTCGAACTATGCGGTTTAATGGCTATTGCTCAAGGCCATCTTAAGTCTTTGGAACTATTTAAACTACTTCACAAAAGGAGAGATTTTAAAGTACTTTACTGGAAACGGTTTCCCAAAAGTCAGGAAGAGTTCGTTTCAATAATAATGAAGTATATTAGCAGAGACTTGAGTGTCGGCGACGCTATAGTTTCATGGCTTATTGAAGAAAATAATGTGAAAACGTTTATAACATATAATGTGAGGCACTTTAAGGGAAAAATACTCGCCGAAGTCTTAACTCCAGAAGAATATGTTGAAAAGTATTTTAAACGCTAAGGTGTTTTGAAATATACTCTTTATACTTACTGATACTTATTGTAGTTAGCGGATCCACGTTTCTTTCTTGAGCTAATATTACTGATAAGAGTCCCGCATATAGGCTTCCGTAAAGCAGTTGTGTAAGTAGTGATTTACCATACAATGGTATTTCTACTGTTTCAATACCTATTTCTTTAAAATATTTCTTGGTAAAATCTAGTATTTTAGGCTCTAGCTCGTCAGTATGTATTTTAGGCTCTAACAGTAGGACTATGTAGTTTTTAACGTTATAGGGTTTTTCCCATCCAACAATATCGTTGTGTGCCCACTCTGGCAATACTTCTACTTTGACAGGTATTTTGGAGTTTTCGTTAAGTTCATTCTTAAACCTCCAAGCTAATGGAGCATAGTCTGTTAGTGCTACTATAACAGGTAGTTTATTTACTATTTTACCAGCCACCTCACTGATTTCTTCTTCGCATATACCATCTCTTAGAATGTCTATTGCTTCTTCCAGTTCTCCTCTATCAGTTAATGGTATGCCAAATTTTTCTAAAGCATATAGGCACGCAGTAAGCATTGAAGGTAATGATGCTCTAGGCACTAAACCTTTAACTACGGGTATAAATGGTATATTGTCTTCTTTAGCATATTTTTCAAGAACACCATTAGATGAAATAACCACTACCTGCGCTTTAGCTTTCAATGCTTCTCTGTAGCACATTATGGTTTCTCTTGTATTCCCGGAGTAGCTTATTGTAATTACCAGGTCTTTATCACTAATCCATACGGGAAGTTTAAAATCTTTAGTTACGAAAACAGGTATGTCTGATCTTCTATTAGCTAATACTTGAACATAGTCTCCAACAATACCTGAACCTCCCATACCGGAAATAACGACTATTCTCGGCGTTCTTCCCAGCTTCTTCCATTTAACCTTACTAATTACCTCTATTTCTTCGCGTAATTGCATATACCAGTTTAAATAAACTTCCTTCATAGCTAACATCCTTAGTATAACATAGTATTTAGGTGAGTTAAATTTGCTATGTATTAGATTTAAGGAGATTACTTTAAAATACATTTAAAATTATGTGGAATGAGAGACTATAGGGATAAGAGTCTTAGGGAATACTCGAGGTAGATCCTATGGTTAAGCTTGTTGAGAAAATTAGAGTTGAGCTTAAGAAGCATGAAATAGAGTTACTTGACATTTACAGGTATAATCCATCTAAAGGTTCGGGGAGAACATATGACACCTTTAGGGTAGCGTATGGAGGTAATGTTTTCTTAGTAAAATTCAATAAAGTAAAAGAGGCTATGAGCTTAGATGAGATAGTGGAACGTATAGTTAAGGAAGTAGGAGCTAAATAGTTAATTTTAATGAATAGTTTCTCCTTAAAGGGTGTTCCTTCTAAATGTTTAATTTACTGCGTAAGCATTTTAGCAAGATGATTAAGGAACATGGTTTTGAAGAAGAAAATATAATTATTGAAGTAAGACCGCTAAGTAAAGAAGAGGCCATAGGGAAGCTTAATGATAGGGAGTTTGCACTTGTCAGGGGAGAGGAAGTCCTTATTGAGGCCCGATTTAAAGGTGCTATTGGACAAGCTTTTACCGATGAACCCTCGGAATTCCATGGTAAACTTGAAGAAATAGCTAATCTTAGGCTTACCACAAATAAGGAGAGAGCATTATTTATTGCATCATTGAATGCTGTGATGAGGTATTTAGGGCTTGTTAAAAATACTAAACACTGTAAAGATAATGGTCCATGGATTTGCGCTGAAAAGCTTCTAGAATACATTAAAAGGAACTATGGGAGACCTAAAATTGCTATTATCGGGTATCAGCCAGCTTTCGTTAAAAAGCTTTCCGGAGTATTTGAAGTTAGGGTTACTGATATGTGCGAGAAAAATATTGGGAAAAAGAAGTTTGGGGTACTTGTTGAGAGCTACTTAAATAATGTTGGAGTTTCTAAGTGGGCAGACGTAGTTTTAGCTACTGGTAGTAGTATAGTTAACAATACTTTACATGAACTCCTGCCTTTTAGAGAAAAACTTATACTTTATGGTGTTACATGTGCCGGAGTATCTAGGATAATGGGACTTAGAAGATGGTGTGTTTCAGAGGAAATTTAGTAGCATTTTAGAACTTCGATATCTCCATCCCTATATATTAGAACTGTAATTGGTTTTATAACGAACGTTCCTTTAACGCATTCCCTAGCTTTAAACCTTATTTCATCATATATTCTTGTAAAGTTTGCTTTCAATTTTACACCGGCTTTATCTGCAGCATTAATAACTATCCTCGGCACATCAACTAAGTGAGTTCCTTCTCTAATTTTAATCTTGGCTACCGCTAAAAGCTCCTTATATACCTTTAAAGTTTCTTCTGCAATCCTAATATTTCTCCTAGCTCTTTTCTCAATTACAGCTACGTTCTCTCTTGTTGTTTTAAGTATTTCAGCTATTTTCTTTTGTGTAAAACCTTGAATTCTAAGCTTAAGAACCTCGTATTGTTCCTCTGTTAGGAGGCCGTATTTCCTCTTATCCATGGCCTTACACCTTGGGCTATAGTTTTCTAAAGTCAATTATTCTCTTTACCTTCCCTTGGCCTCTCATTCTATTTAATTCGCCTTTCTCCACTAGTTCAACATTAACCCTAATGAATGCTTCTTCCTTTATCTTTTTTCTGATCTCACTTATTACTCCTTCTATTCTACCTTTACGTACCCCCTCCTTAGCTTCAAGTAAAATCTTGACCTCATCGTACTTCGTTAATAATATTAGGTAGTCAGGTCTTAGCTCATTGTACTTCATAATTATTTTTTCAATAACTTCAGGGTATAGGCCAATACCTCTTACCTTAACCATATCATCTATTCTACCTTTAATCCATGAGATTAAAGGGTGTCCAGGCCTTAAGCCGCAGTCGTAACCTAGAAACTTCACTACATCGCCTGTCCTATACCTTATGAGGGGCATGGCTTCTCTCTGCAGTGTCGTTATCACTAATTCTCCTTCCTCACCCTCTGCTACACTTTCTCCAGTATCTGGGTCGATTACTTCAATGTAGAAGTGGTCTGCCCAAACATGCATAAGCCCTCTATGTTCCGGTGTTTCAACAGCTACGCCTGGGCCGCAAACCTCAGCTAAACCGTAGTTATTATATGCTTCTACGCCTAACGCGTTCTCAATTCTTCTCCTCGAATGCTCAGACCAAAATTCAGCACCAATAATTGCTAACCTAAGTTTTAAGTCCCTACCAGGTTTTAAGCCCCATTCTTCAGCTAGGTCTGAAAGCTTTAGCGCGAAAGATGGGACAGCATGAAATACTGTTACGCCAAGCTCAACCATTGCTTTAAGCTGTTTTTCAGGTCCTGCGGGACCGTAGGGTATTGTTGTGCTCCCTATAAGCTCTGCTCCGAAGAGATAGCCTATGCCGGTAAATAAACCATGACTTACAGTGTTTTGGAAAATATCTCCAGGTCTAACACCTATAGCCCATAGGTTTCTAGCTAGCAAGTTATACCATTTGTTCAAGTCATGCTTAGTGTAGAATGTTAGTACAGGCTTACCTAGTGTTCCACTTGATGAATGTATTCTTACAACATTGCTTAAGGGTACCGCTAAAGCACCGTATGGATAGAGTTTTCTCAAATCGTTTTTCGTCGTAAATGGGAGCTTGCTTATGTTGCTTAAATTTATGGAACTTACATTCACATGCTTAAATTTCTCTCTGTAGAGAGGAGTTTTCAACGCCCTATACAGTGTTTCTCTAAAGAGTTTTTCCTGAAGAACCCTGATATCCCTTAAGCTCATAACTTCCTCTCTAGACCAAAACTTCAACCTTTTCTCCCCCCATATATGCTTACTACGATAAGACATAGAGAAGATAGGAGGAAACTTAAAACGGGGAAGTATATTGGAGCATTTAGAAATGTTAAAGTTACCCCTAGCCCTAGAGGGGGTTTTCCACAAACATATCCGAGAACTAGTGTTGAAGTAAAGCCGCATACCATGCTAGAAACTACGGCTTTCTCCGTAACTCTGTCCCAGTATAGGCTTGCAGTTAATGCTGGAAACCATGTTGAAAACATTATCCCCAAAGCTAACCATATAAGCCAAGCCATTAACTGCGGAGGATACATTGCTAAATAAGCTGTAAGAAGACCTGCCAGTACAATAGATAAAATACTTATCTTCCTTACCGTTCTTTCCGAAGATATGTTTAAAACGTTGTGGAAAACATCATATGCTATATTTACACCCAAGGTTAGCAGTAAACGATCTGTAGTAGACATTACAGCAGCTAAAACAACAACTATAAGCACTGCTGAAGCATATGACGGTAGAAGTTTCATTGCAAGAACAGGAAGCACAGTATCAGTAAACTTTGAACCCAATAGTATCGGGTGTTTTGGCAGCTCAATTAACCCTAGATACTCAGCAACCCTACCAGCAATACCTATCATTTTAGCTGATGAAAGGAGAATAAAGCTGAGAACAAATAGTGTAAATGGTAACCAATACGTTCTTCTACTTTGCTTCAAAGCCATAACATTATTAATTATGTGTGGGGCTACAGCTAAACCTAAAGGCACTGTTAGACCGAAAAGCGTAATTAGGAACAGTGGTGATACAAGGTAAGTGTTCCATGAACCCCAAGGCTTAACGAGATATTGAGCAAAAGGACCATTACTTATTTCAGAGAGAACAGTATTTACCCTAACTAACCCTCCGAGTTCATGTATTATTATAGCTGATGAAAATGCTAGACCAAATAACACTATTATACCTTGAATAAACGACGTCCATGAAACGGCAATTAGCCCACCCATAATAACGTATGCTAAGGTAATTATCAAGGACAACACTATACCTAGCCTATAGTCCAAGCCTAAAACCACTTTGAAAATTATACCTATAGCAATATACTGGCCTACAAGATATACAGCACAAACAAAAGCCGAAAGTAAAGCAGATAGCGTTCTTAAAGATTTACTATCACCAAACCTGTAAGCTAAGTAGTCTTGAATAGTTAGAATACCGTTTTCCCTGGCTATTTTATTTAATCTCTCTCCGAAAACAAGTACTGAAACAGATAAGGATAAAGGTACAGCTATTTGCTCCCACCACGTTGAATACCCTGTTAAATACCCTAAACCAGCAACACCTAACGCAGTCATACCGCTTACAAGAGAACCTACCATAAGAAGCGAGAAAACCCAAAAACCCAAACTACCTCCAGCATTAACGAAGTCGCTAATAGACCTTACATGCTTCGAAGAAAGAAAACCTATAATCGCCATTAGGGCTAAATATGCTGCTAAAATAATGTAGGTTAGAAGCATTTCTTAACCCTCTTTCTCCTCCTAAGAGAAATGGCTAGGAGAAGTAATGCAACAATTAATGGCAGAACGTGTACAACGATAAATGTTTCAAGAGAAAGTCCAAAAGTCAGTGTCTTAACGGTTTCGCTAAGGTTTTCCAGTATAAAGCAACTCACCTATCACCCTTAAGGAGGAAGAGATTACTGGAAGCACTGTAAATACTCTGCAATATAAAAACTTATCCTATAGTTTATTAAATAAAATTGGATAATATGCTAACTATAAAGTTATTGAATGTTAAACTTATTGCATAGAAGATTGTATGTTTTACCGAATAATTTAGTATAATATGGGTTTAAGCTTCTTCCCTTGTTCGAACGCCTTAACGTTTTCCCTAATTTTAGAGTATTTTGACTTGTAGAACACATTTTCTATACAATGCCTGATTCTTTCAAACATGCTATGCGATGAAATATACCCTAACATCACCATGTTTTCGGATTTGACATTACCTAGTTTTAGAGCTAATTCCTCAGCATTAATTACTTCTAATTTTTTAGCTCTTAACTTTAGTATTTCAATTATTTTCTTCCTGCTCGTAGTATATGCCATGTTGCCTGGTGACAGCAATTTATTGTTTACTACAATCACCGTTTTATCAGACACATAGCTTATATTTCTTAGAGTTTCAAGTAGTTCTAGCCCTATGAGCAAGTCTGCGTTGTTAAATGTTGGAGCATATACTCTACCTATCCTCAGAAATACTTTAACACTACCTCCCCTTTGACTTAAACCTCTAGTTTCAGACATTAGCACGTTTAAACCGCACTCATAACATGCTTCGCTTAGAAGCCTTGCTAATGTAACTACTCCTTGCCCTCCAACTCCAACTACTAATATGTTCAATTTGTTCATTGCCACTTACCTTCTAGAGGGGTAATGATTGCGTTTAAAGGACATATATCTACGCACACATTACATCCAACACATAGATCTTCACGTATTCTAGCCTTACTTGACGGTAGTTTAGTTATAGCAGGGCATGCAAACATATTATAGCATATTCCGCATCTATTACATTTAACATCTAAAACGGCGGGCTTTGTTCGAGCAGCTATTGGCTTATATAAAATACATGGCCTCCTAGCTATAATTACTACAGGTTCTTTTCTCTTACTAATTATTTTTAGAGCTTCTTCTATAATTCTCACTGTTTCTCCTACATCATACGGGTCTACAATATACACGTAGTCTACACCTATGCCTTTAACAACGTTTTCTAAAGGTACCTTTCTCGGATAAGCGTGCTTAGATGACATAGGCTTATCTGACCCGGGGTGTGGTTGGAACCCTGTCATAGCCGTTGTTTCGTTATCTAATATTATTGTTAATATTGGGGCTCTATTGCATACAGCATTAATTAAAGCAGGTATACCGGCGTGGTAGAATGTTGAGTCCCCTATTATGGCTATAACTTTCTCTTCGAGAACATGGGCGAAGCCGTTAGCTAGTCCTATGCTTGATCCCATATCCAAAACTATGTCGTGAACTTTAAATGGCTCATATACTCCTAAAGTGTAGCATCCAATATCTCCACTATATACAACCTTGACTTTGCTCTTCCTAATAGCTATTTTCAATGCGTAATAAAGCGGCCTATATGGGCAACCGGGACATAGCGTTGGATTTCTCCGAGGAACTTGAGGAACTAAGTTTCCATGCACTATATGAGCTTCTTTATTGAGAATTTTAGCTAACGCTTTTACTACAATACTTAACTGTAATTCACCATATCTTGGTAAGAGGTTTTTACCATAAACTCTTGCTTCAACTTTTTCATCTTGTAAAATGTTTTTTAGTTGAAACTCTACTACACCATCACCTTCTTCAACTACCAAAATCTTTCTGGCATTACTAACCTTGTTTAGTATCCACTTCCTAGGTATAGGAACGGATGAAGCTAGCTTAACTAATGCTACTTTTTCTCTTGCTTTTAAAATCTCTAAAGCTTCAATAGCATAGCTAAAGCCTATGCCCGAAGCTACTACGGCTATTTCAGATCTCTCATTCCACGACTTATTCAGGTTAAAGCTTGAAAGTTCATCCACTATCCTATCCCACTTTCTTACGAGAAGCTTTTTGAGTTCTCTCGAGTATTCAGGTATAGCAACCCATCGGCTAGGATTTCTTACGAAAACACCCTTATTGTTGGGCTTTCTAAGTTTACCGTAGATAACTACTCCACTAGCATGGCTTAGCCTAGTAACGGATCTTAGAATTACGGGGTGTTCGAATTTCTCGGAAAAGTCAAAAATAATTTTAGTCATATCTTTTGCTTCTTGAACATTGCTTGGTTCAAATACGGGTATATATGCATGTAGTCCATACCATCTATTGTCTTGCTCGTTTTGACTGCTATACATGTTAGGATCATCTGCTGAAACAATTATGAAACCTGCTTTAGTCCCTAAATACGCTGATGTCATTAGAGGATCCGAGGCCACATTTAATCCTACATGTTTCATAGCTACTAAGCTTCTAACGCCACATATTGCTGCAGCATAGGCTGCTTCAAAAGCAACTTTCTCATTAACGCTCCATTCGACATATATTCCGAGCTTAGCAGCAACTTTCATGAGCTCCTCTATTATTTCACTTGACGGTGTTCCAGGATATGCTGATGCGAAACCTACTCCTGCCTCTAAAGCCCCTCTAGCTATAGCTTCATTACCTAATAGCAGGACCCTAGATTTTTCAGGTAAAAGCAGCTTGCTCATTAGGCTAAACCTAAGACAAAAAGAATACAGTAGGTGCAAATAAGTTTTTAGAAAAAATTTTGCATACAGAAGATAAAAAATGGTTATTATTCGAAAACTTGTTGATCACCATTCTATTTCTAAAGCGCCGAATCTACATCTAGTAACGCAAACACCGCATCCAAAGCATTTGTCTTCGTAAAGCAATGCTTTACCCTTAACAACAACTATTGCATCGTAGGGGCAGCTTATTTCACATAGCTTGCATCCAGTACATTTTTCAGGATAATATTTTGGCGGCGTAGATACGTATCTAATATATCTCTTCTTCCATATTCTATGAGTGTATCCTCTTAGCTCCTCAATACTGTTGAAGCCCATTTTCTCCATAAGGATTTTCAGTTGCTTCACTATTTTCCCGAATATGCTTGGGCCATAAAGTATTGCTGCAGTACATACTTGGACAGCGTTAGCTCCAACCATAATCATTTCCATAGCGTCCCGTCCCGTCGAAATACCTCCAACACCGAGTATCGGAACATTGGGCATTGCCTTGTAAAGGTCGAAAACTATTTTCAAAGCCAAATACTTTAACGCTGTCCCTGAAAGCCAACCTGTGCCGTTAGGTCCACCCATAACTGGAAGCCCTTTAAGTAAATAGTCTGGTAATGGTGTACTCAAGTCCAAAGCTAATACTGGCCCAAAAGAATTTATAGCGGATATACCGTCAGCTCCAGCTTCGATGGCTTTCTTAGCCCACTCAACATGGTCTATTCCCGGATGGGGGCTTAGCTTAAGAAAAACAGGTTTACCTGACTTCTTAGCAGCTCTAACAGCTTCCATCATTGGTGTAGGGTCTTTACCTATGTAATGTACTGAAAGCTCGTAGGCATCAGCATATTCATCAAACATCTCTATTAGCTTAGATATTTCGTCAGCTCTATAGCCTAAGCTAACAATTAAAGGTATACCAGCAGCCTTAGTTACCTCTCTTGCTATTTTAAGTTCCTTTTCAGCCCAAGCTTCTGGTGGAAGCTCGCTCCAAAGTTCAGTATTTAGGAATCCTCCCTTAACTTCTGCCATGTGAGGTCTAGGTATTAAGGGATCAGCTGCTTTAGCCGAAATTGTTTTAGTAACAATACCTCCCGCACCGCCTTCTACACATCGCTTAATTCTCTCCCCATCTCTAACGGGAGGTCCTGCTGCTGGAAGTACGGGATTTCTAAATTTTAAGCCAGCAATTTCAACTGTTAAGTCAACCATTATAGAACACCTCATCTACACATAGTACTTTAAAAACTTATAGTATTTTTCTCTTACAAACCCGTAGGTTTACGTAAGGGGCAAGTTGCTATCAATTCCACGTTTAAATAGCCAATATATATTGTATTAGAGGAGACCCTCTTTGATAAGGAAAATGCTCATTTAAACATCTCCTTACCTGCATTCCCTACGGTTTTACTTTATCCTTCATAGAAATTCTTAAATTTAAAGATACATCTTAAATTAACGGTAAAAAACTAATTGTCTTCTAGGAGGTTGATGTACTATACCAAGATTTAATGTATATATTCCAAAAAACTTAAGCGACGCGTTAGAGTATCTTGATAAACATGCACCAGATGCTGTACCCTTAGCTGGTGGAACAGATCTGTTAATTCAAATAAGGGAGGGTAAAATAAGGCCAAAAGTTTTAGTTGATCTTTCAGGGCTTAAAAGCGAACTAGCCTATGTTAAGAAAGTGAACGACAACATCATTATAGGAGCCTTAACAACACCTAATGACCTAACAAAAACGTTTCTACATAAGGATCCTAAGTACTTGGGGTTCTTAGATGTTTATAAGAGGTTTGCATCACCTATCCTAAGATCCTTAGCAACTATAGGAGGTAATATTGGTGTTGCTGTTTCAGCATCAGACTACCTGACATTACTGCTAACATTGAATGCTAAAGTTAAGCTTGTAAGCGTTGAAGGAGAAAGAACGGTTCCATTAGGGGAGCTAGTTGTCGAGAAAAGAACATTAGCAAAAGACCCTAACGAGCTAATACGTGAAATAATATTCCCAGAGCTTCCTGAAAACTACTCAACAGCCTTTATGAAGTTAGATAGGAGAGAAATCATAGCAACAGGCTACGTAACCGTGGCTACATGTTTGCAGCTGAAAGACTGGAAAATTACTGATGTAAGAATAGCATTTGATAGGGTGAATAAGCGTATTCCAGGTAGAGCTAGGAAAACAGAAGAGTTTCTTAAAGGTAAGGAGTTTAGCTTAGAGGTTATAAGGCAAGCGTACAATGAGGTTCTTCCAACAGAAATGGTTAGGAAAAGCGATTTCAGAGCTTCAGGAGAATATAGAATGGACCTTTCTAAAGTTTTAATGAAGAGAGTTCTTTTGAAAGCAAAATCACGTATTGAAGGGGGTGCTTAATTATGGAAGAATATCCTGATATAGAAATAACATTAAACGTTAATGGTAAAGATTACACAGTCAAGGTTAAGCCTTACGAGAGGCTAATCGATGTTCTAAGGTATAAGCTTGGATTTACAAGCGTTAAGGAGGGTTGCGGTAGAGGAGAATGTGGAACATGCGCTATTATAATGGACGGCGAACTTGTAGCTTCATGCATGGTTCTCGCTGTTCAAGCTAGAGGTAAGAAAATACTTACACTGGAGGGACTAGCTCCTCCAGGTAAGCTCCATGCAATACAGAAGGCTTTGCTAGACACATTTGCTATGCAATGTGGTTTCTGCTTCCCAGGAGTAATTATGGCTATGAAGCATCTGCTAGATAAGAACCCTAACCCAACAGAAGAGGAAATTAAGGAAGCACTTAGCGGTAACTTATGTAGATGCGGTAGCTACTTAAGGTTCATTAAGGCTGCTAAGCTTGCAGCAGAATATATTCGAAAAGGTCAAGTTTATTTCGAATTTAAGGGGTGATTAGGTTATGGCTCTTCCCACAGCAGAATATGTTAAAATAGTTGAAGAACTTTTCGAGAAGGTAAGGAAGTTCACATATGTTGGAAAACACATGCAAAGATGGGATGCTATAGAGAAGATATTGGGTAAGGCAAGGTTTACAGCAGACTACGCTAACCTATACAAGAACCTAGTATATGTTTACTCTGTCAGAACGAAATACGCTCATGCAAGAATAAGGAAAATTGATGTTTCTGAAGCAGAAAAAGTTCCAGGAGTGCTTAAAGTTATAACTCATAAGGATATTCCAGGAGTAAACGATGTAGGATACGTTATTCCGGATCAGCCTCTTTTAGCGTACAATAAGGTAAGATATATTGGAGACATAATAGCTTTAATAGTTGCCGAAGACCCCTACATTGCAGAGGAAGCTGCGGAAAAAGTGTATGTTGACTATGAGCCATTACCCGTAATTCTAGATCCTCTTGAAATAGTTGACCCTGTAACTCTTGAAGAGAAAAAACATGTCCTCATTCATGACGAAAGAGAGTCGGATGTTGTAGCAAGGTATAGGATAAGAACAGGAGATGTTAAGAAAGGATTCGAGCAAGCAGAAGTAATTGTTGAGAACGAATATAGAACGCCATACGTTGAACATGCGTATATGGAACCTGAAGCTGCGTTAGCTATACCTGAACCCGACGGTGGAATAACAGTTATAGCTTCAACCCAATGCCCCTATGAGGCTAGAAGAGCTATAGCCAAAGTTTTAGCAATGCCTTTCAATAAGATAAGAGTTGCCGTACCACCTTTAGGTGGAGGTTTTGGAGGAAAAGAAGATGTTGCCAACGAGATAGGGACTAAAGCAGCGCTAGCATCTCTTCTAACGGGAAGACCTGCAATTGCTGTTCACAAGAGAGAAGAATCCGTTATCGGGCATAGTAAGAGACATCCAGCAATAATGTGGTATAAGCATGGAGCAACGAGAGACGGTAAACTAGTAGCTGTTGAAGCAAGAATAATCCTAGACACAGGGGCCTATGCCTCGCTGGGGCCGTTTGTTGCATGGAGAGCTACAGTGCACTCTGTAGGACCATACAAGGTACCTAATGCTAAAGTAGATACTGTAGCCGTCTATACTAATGGAATTTACGCTGGCGCATTTAGAGGATTCGGTAACCCACAAATACACTTTGCTGTAGAACAGCAAATGGACCTCTTAGCCGAAGAGCTTGGAATGGATCCTGTGGAGTTCAGACTTAAGAACGTACTTAGAAACGGCGATAGAACAGTTCACGGACAACTATTAGACCACGGTGTAGGATTAGAAGAAGCGCTTATTAAAGCTGCTAAAGCAGCTGACTGGTATCGTAAAAGAGCAGAATACGCTAAACAAACTGGAACTATTCGTAAAGGTATTGGTGTAGCCCTACTATGGCATGGTAATAGTATTGGAGCTGAAGGAGCTGACTACAGTGCTGTTTCAATAATAATTAACAGAGATGGAAGCATAACGTTCAGAACAGGGTTAATAGATATGGGTCAAGGAGCAATACAAGGACTAATAATGTTAGCCGCCGAAGTCCTGGGAGTGCCACCTGAATACTTTAGGGTAGAAATGCCCGATACAGCATCAGTACCTGATGCCGGTCCAACAGTTGCTTCAAGGTCAACAGCTATGGGCGGTAATGCGACATTAGTTGCAGCTTACAAGTTAAGGAAGAAGTTAAATGAGGTAGCAGCTGATTTACTAAAGTGCGATCCCGACGATATAGAGATAAGAGCTCCCGAAGTCTACTGTAGAAGAGATCCTACGAAGAAGATTAGGTGGATAGACCTCGTTGAAGAATGTTTCTGGAGAGGAGTTTCACTACAAGAATACGGCTACTACAGAGCTCCTAAGGCTAAATGGGAAGACGAAACAGGTCATGGAGAACCCTACTTCACATACACTTTCGGAGCAATAATAGCTGAAGTAACTGTAGATATGGAAACAGGTAAAACATATGTTGAGAGAATGGTAACAGCATACGACATTGGAAGGGTAGTTAATAGAGTAGGCGCGGAACTGCATGCTGAAGGAGGGGCAATACAGGGACTAGGCTACGCACTAATGGAGGAATTAGTTCACAGTCCGGAAGGTAAGGTTTGGAACCCTAACCTTTATGCATACTACATGCCAACAATCCTAGATATACCTAAAGAGATAATACCAGTATTTGTAGAAGCAGGGTATATTAGAGGGCCGTTTGGAGCGAAAGGTCTAGGGGAACCTTCGATAAACGGTATTGCACCAGCAATAGCAAACGCTATAGCGAACGCTGTAGGTGTGAGAATAAAGAGCTTACCAATGACGCCGGAAAAAGTATATTTAGGGCTTAAGAGAAAAGGGTTAATTAAACTCTAATTTTTTCAATCTACCCTAGCTAGTTCAAGCATTCTTCTATGTTCTTCAGTAGTCCATCTTCTTTTCAGAAATAGTCTTGTGCTAAAGTATCTTGCAGCGTAATCTGGAAGTATCGTTACTACAGCATCTTCCTCTTTAAGCTTATATTTTTCACCAATCTTAATAGCTGCAGCAACATTTGCTCCAGATGATATGCCCAGCGGCAACCCTTCCTTTCTAGCTATAAGTCTAGCCATTTCTATTGCTTCATCACTACTTACAACAACCCAGTCATCAAAATACTTTCTGTATCTAGCTATTATGTCAGGGACAAATCCGTCGCCAATACCTTCAATTTCATGTCTTCCCCACTTACCCCATTTACCTGTCTTAAACCATCCCTCAGCTATAGGGCATTCTGCAGGTTCCATACCTACAACAATAATGTTTGGATTAGCCTCTTTAAGTCTCTTAGCAACACCAGCAAGAGTCCCTCCAGAACCAACACCAGCAACGAAAGCCTTTATTTTATCCTTGCCTAGTTGTTCAAGAATTTCTTTACCTGTTGTCTCATAGTGCGCCTTAACGTTAGCTTCATCACTCCACTGATCTAATGCCACATATTTGTCAGGGTGCTTTCTTTCAAGTTCTTTAGCATAGTTTAAAGCTCCCATAGCGTCGCTTTCTCCGCCAGGCGTGTGTATAAGTTCCGCTCCAAAAAGCAAGTCTAGAAGTTTTCTCTCATAGCTCATTTCTTCAGGCATTACTATCAACACTTTGTATCCAAAATAGGCTCCCCAAGCTGCAAAAGATATCCCCGTATTTCCAGTAGTTGGTATTACTATAGTCATTCCAGGTTTTAGTCTCCCTTGCTTCTCAGCTTCCTTAATCATATATAGCGCCATTCTATCCTTAACGCTTCCCGTTGGATTTAAGAACTCACACTTACCCCATATTTCAAATGGATAGTCCTTATCTATTCTCGATAGTCTAACCATTGGAGTATTACCTATTAACTCAACAGAGCTGTGAGCTACACGTAACATACTAACCACCTATAGAATGGTGGTTGCCCGCGTATTATCTTTTGGTAACTAGAGATATTTTGGTAGCCTGCACGGGCTCCCCCCTCAGCCACCTCATCTTTGTCGGTGGTTCATCAGTAGGCTACATCCCCGCACACCACAGGATGCGGGTTACAGGGTTATACCGTCATCGGCAAAGCCTAACGGCTTCACCACCCATAATGTAAAAGAGAAATATAAACGTATTGTTTCCAAAATTTCCAAAAACCCCAAGCACTCAAACAAGCGAATAGTCTAAACCATACTAGACATAATAGTAGAAGAAAAAAGTTACTCTCTTCAACTTCACGAAGCCCGTGCTAATGCATGTTTTAATTGTTTCTAATAGCGGTTTATACTTTTTGTAGAGAAATTTTACGTATTTTAAGTAAAATAATTTTATAACTCTCAAGTGAAAAACTACTACGTTGAGGTTCTAGCTGATGAACGAATACGGTGTTGTTTTCGCATTACCGAAGTTTAGCATCAGCGACTATATTAGTGACATGATTATAGCTATTCCAGCAGCTGCCATCATAGGCATAACAATATTTCTTACTAGAAGAATTAAAAATCCATGGTTTAATAGGAAAATAATACATTTATCATCTGTTCCCGCAGTTTTTATGTACTTATATGTTTTCAAAGAGCCATACGCGTTTTTCACCTATGGGAGCCTCATAACATTACTTCTAGCGCTACATCATTTAAGGAAAAATGAGATGTCATGGTTTCAAATTAGGGGAAACTTGGGGGAAGTATATTTTACAGTAAGCTACTCCATAATGGCCTTAACTATGTGGTACATGAGAGAGCTCGCAGTAGCAATTATGCTTTTCATGGCTATAGGTGATGCAGTAACAGGTCTTGTTAGGATGAAGGTTTGTAGGGAAAGGTGTAAACACTGGGTAGGTAGTTTAGCTATGTTGGTAACAACATCTATTATAGGGTATGCGTTTCTAGGTTTCCTAGGGTTACTTATGGCTGCTATAGCTACTTTAGCTGAGAGACAGCAGCTTATAGACGATAATTTGGGTGTACCTTTAGCTTCAATACTAACCTACTTACTAGTAACCCCATTAATATAAGGTATGTGGAAGCCGTGAGCTTAATAGACGATATAGATAGGGAGATAATTGAGGTGCTTAAGAGAAACTCAAGAACACCGTATACGACAATAGCTAAGAAGCTTGGATTGAGCGAAGCTGCTGTAAGGAAGAGGGTTAGTAAACTTCTAAAACAAGGAGTGATTAAGAGATTTACTATAGAATATGCTTTACAAAACGAGATTAAAGCAGTAGTGCTAGTTAAAACATCACCCCAAGTACCTGTCTTTAAAATATCTAAGGAAATAGCTAACCTGCAGGGAGTAGACCATGTATATGAAATAACTGGAGAACACGACGTATTAGCAGTAATTAGAGCAGACAATGTACTGGCACTTGATAGTATAATAAACTCTATAAGAAATATTGATGGCGTATCAGATACAAACACTATGATCATACTCAACATAAGGTTATAGGGTAAAGTTAGGGATGTACATATGGGTTTTGAAGAGAAAATTTTGGAAGAAATAAAAGAAACCCTAATAAACCTTGATGAAGATAGATTCCTAAAACTTGTAAAAGAAGCATTAAAGAAAAACGTTGATGCTAGTAAAATAGTTTTCTACTCTATGAGCGAGGGTATGAGAGAAATCGGTAAGCTATTTGAGGGGGGAGAATACTTTCTAGCTGAAATGATAGTTGCTGCTGAAATGTTTAAAAAAGCTATGAAAATTCTTGAGCCTAAACTTTTCGAGAAAGTGAAGAAGGCTAGTGAAATATTTAGAGGCAGAGTAGTTATAGGGACTGTTAAAGGAGATATTCACGATATAGGTAAAAGCCTTGTAGCATCAATGCTTAGAGCAGCAGGTTATGAAGTAATAGATTTAGGCGTAGACGTCCCTCCGGAGAAATTTATTGAAGCAGTTGAAAAATACGAACCAGACATTTTAGGTATGAGCTCTCTCCTAACAACAACTGTTCATCAGATGAAGGAGGTAATTAAACTACTTGAAGAAAAAGGGCTAAGAAGGAGGGTTAAGGTGATAATAGGTGGTTTAGCAACGAGTCCAGAATACGCTAAGGCTATAGGTGCTGATGGATGGAGTAGAGATGCTGTGCAGGCCGTTCAACTAGTGGATAGGTTAATTGGAAAGTTCAAGAGTAGGGAAAATTAAAAACTTAAATTCCGTAGCAATTAATGGATAAACTTGAGTAGAGCGCGGGGACCTGTATTGGTCAGTTATTATAGAGGATATTTGGTACCTTATGTTCCTACACCCGAGCCGGTAGTTAAAGCTATGCTTGAACTTGCAAACGCTGGACCTGAAGATGTGGTTTATGATTTAGGCTGCGGCGATGGAAGAATAGTTATAACAGCCGCTAAGGAATTTAAGGTTAAAAAAGCAATAGGTATTGAAATTAGAGATGATCTCGTTTTACAAGCAAGAAGAAAAATTGATGAATTACGTCTTAACGATAGAGCCGAGATAATAAAAGATGACATGTTTAATGTTAATATTAAAGACGCGACTATAGTTACGTTGTTCCTGCTAACAAGTGTAAATGAAATGCTAAGACCGAAACTTGAGAATGAACTAAGGCCGGGAACAAGAATTGTATCTCATGAATTCCAAATACCAGGCTGGAGACCTAAGAAAACAGTTAAAATATATGATGGGATAGTAGGACATACATTATACCTTTACGTTATAGGCGAGCACAGGTAAAAAAGAAGTGAAGGAACTAAGGGCAGGAGCTAGCTCGAGAACCCCTACCCCGCACTCCAAGATTCTTTTTCTTAAGGAAAATACTTAGAACTATTTCTTTCACAAGAATAAATTAATAGTTTCTCTGTAGGAAGTTCATCCTAAGAAAAGCTGCAAATTCACCCCTGCCGTAATTAATGAAAGAGTTCAGTGAAAGTATTCCATTATAGCTAACGTTTATATAATAGCATATTTAATTAAAAATTCTGCAATATAGGTGTTATATGTGAAAATCCTCGAATACGAAGCTAAGACCATTCTTAAAGATTACGGTATTCCTATACCTAAGGGCTTTACTGCTTCTTCGCTCAATGACGTAAAAGAAAATATTGTAAGAGAGATAGGTTTCCCTCTAGTCGTAAAAGTGCAAATTCCCATCTCAGGTAGGGGGAAAGCCGGGGGGATATTGAAAGTAAATAATCTTAAAGAATTATTAAATGCTGTATCTAAGCTTCTAGGAAGCACTATAAGAGGAGTTAAAGTATCGAAGGTTCTAATTGAGAAGTGTATGGATGCTAAGAAGGAGTACTATGTAGCGTTTACTATAGATTATTCTTTAAGAAATGCTGCCTTCTTAGCATCCACGGAGGGAGGAGTAGATATAGAGGAAACTATAAGGAAAAAACCTTACCTCCTCTACAAAATACCGATAAATCCTTTTATTGGCCTTAAAGATTATGAGGTAAGAAACATAGCATATAAACTTGGAATACCGAAAAACCTCATTAAGCAGTTCATTCGAATCGTTAAGTCCATGTTTAAGGTATTCGAAGACTTCGACGCTGAACTAGTTGAAATAAATCCTTTAGCATTAACCGATAATGGGCTCTGGGCTTTAGATGCTAGAATAATTGTTGATGATAATTCCCTCTTTAGGCAAAAAGATAAACTTATGAAATATTTTTCCGAGGAAGTTTTCCGCGGCATAACAGCTGGTGAGAAGAAAGCAGAAGCATTGGGCTTGAGCTACGTAGAGTTAAATGGTAATGTAGGGGTTATAGGTAATGGTGCGGGATTAACTATGGCGACAATGGACCTTATAGGATTACACGGTATGAAACCAGCTTGCTTCTTAGATATTGGCGGAGGTGCTTCTAAAGCTAGGGTTAAAGAAGCCGTGACTATATTACTAGAGAATCCTAAGGTAAAAGCAGTTTTCATGAATATTTTTGGCGGAATAACTAGGTGTGATGAAGTAGCTTTAGGTGTAATAGAAGCTTTAGGAGAATGTAAACTTAGAAAACCATTGGTTATCAGGATAAAAGGTACTAGAGATGTAGAAGCACGTAAGATACTTAAACAACACGGTGTTAATGCTTTCGAGGATATTGAAGCTGCATTATTAGAACTAAGATCCATATTGGTGAACTAAGCCATGGTAGTACTCGCCCATGAAAACAGGTACGTGCTTGTGCAGGGAATTACAGGTAGAGAAGGATCATTTCATACCAAGTTAATGCTGGAATACGGGACAAAGATTGTTGCCGGAGTAACTCCAGGGAAAGGTGGCTTAAAAGTTCATGGAGTACCTGTTTACAACAGTGTTGAGGATGCACTACGTGAACATCCAGAAATAAATTCCTCAATAGTTTTTGTACCTGCACCTTTTGCTCTAGACGCAATATATGAAGCTATAGACTACGGTATAGAGTTAATAGTTGTAATAACTGAGCATATACCGTTACATGATGAGTTAAAGCTTATTCACTACGCTAAAAAGCACAGAGTAACAGTTGTTGGACCAAATACCCCAGGAGTAATTTCTCCAGGCATATGTAAGATAGGTATTATGCCTGCAACAGCTTTTAAAAAAGGTAACGTTGGAATAATTTCTAGGAGCGGTACGCTAACCTATGAAGTAGCGAATTCTCTTGTCAAAGCAGGATTTGGCCAATCTACAGCTATAGGTATTGGAGGAGACCCTATAACAGGGCTTACATTACTTGAAGCAGCAATGCTATTTGAAGAAGATAAAGACACCAAAGCTATCGTGGTTATAGGTGAAATAGGCGGCGTAATGGAGGAACAATTAGCAGAAGCCTATGCTAAGGGAAAGATAACGAAGCCTATAGTAGCTTATGTTGCTGGAAAACATGCAGTGCCAGGTAAGAGAATGGGACATGCAGGGGCAATTATAATGATGGGTATAGGAACGTATGAAAGCAAAATCAACGCCTTCAAAAAAGCAGGTATTCTCGTAGCTAGAACACCGTATGAAATACCTAGCTTGCTTTCTAAGGTGGTTTAGAATGCCAGCTAAAAGACATTATAAGGTCTTGATTATAGGAGATAGGTGTAAGGACTGCGGAATATGTGTTTATGTCTGTCCAACAAATGTCTTCGAAAAATCAAGAAAGCTAATGAATAAGAAGGGGTATTGGGTTGTTTCACCAGCACACCCAGAACTTTGTGTTGGATGTAAGCTTTGCGAATATATGTGCCCTGAATTCGCCATAGTTGTAAAGTATTCTCCAAAACCATATTCAGAGGTGATTATGTCAAGTGGAAGTTAGGTTTCAACCTGGAAACATAGCTGTATCTGAAGGAGCAATAGTTGCTGGGCTAAAGTTCTTCGCAGGATACCCCATAACCCCGGTGAATGAGATCTTCGAGTACTTGTCTCAGGAACTACCTAAGTATGGTGGAATAATATACCAAGCGGAAGACGAAATAGCAGCAATAAACGCTATTATAGGGGCTTCATGGGCCGGGGTTAAAGCTATGACTGCAACCAGCGGGCCGGGGTACAGCTTAATGGCTGAAGGAATAGGTTATGCTGTAATGGTTGAAGCGCCTATAGTAATAGTTTACAGTATGAGAGCAGGGCCAAGTACAGGAGTAGCTACGGGTACCGGCCAAGGAGACGTTGTTCAGTCTAAATGGGCTTCCCATGGACACTACGAGTTAATAGTTTTAGCCCCTAACAGTGTTCAGGAATGCTTCGACTTAACTATTGAAGCATTTAATCTCGCTGAAAAATATAGGGTACCCGTTATTGTTCTCATAGACGCTGTTTTATCTCACATGTCCGAAAAATACGTTTGGAAATCACCTGGCGAAGTAAAGCTTGTTACAAGGAAGAAACCAACCGTACCCCCTGAACAATATAAGCCGTTCGAACCCGATCCTGAAGACCTTGTACCTCCAATGGCGTGTTACGGCGAAGGATATGCTGTTCTAGCAGAATCCCTATCGCATGATGAAAGAGGATACTATGATCCGTCAAAGGAAACTTATGCTAAACTTGTTGAGCGATTAACCATGAAAATCATTAAGAACAAGAAAAACATAGTCATGTCTGAAACCTACATGACCTCTGATGCTAACATATTGTTTATTGCCTTCGGATCAGTTTCCAGAATTGTCCACGCTATTGTTAGGGAACTTAGGAGTAAAGGGGTTAAGGCGGGACTATTTAGACCTATAACCCTATGGCCCATAGATGATGAAGGTCTTAGAAAAGTAGCTAGTAGAGCAGAAAAAGTGATAGTGGTTGAAATGAACTATGGCCAACTACATCGTGAAATAATGAACATATTTAGAGATAAGAACGTGCTACTAGCGCCAGTAATTAGCCCTGACCCTCCAACAATAAATGATGTGTATTCTTCAATAGGTGAAATATTATGATACATGAACTAGACGATCTGCTTAGAACTGAAAGGCTACCCCACGTTTGGTGTCCAGGTTGCGGAATAGGGATAGCCCTATCTGCATTTCTAAGAGCAGTTAAAATGCTTGCTAGGAGAGGCAAGATAGACCCTAAGAAGATAGTTTTCGTGTCTGGAATAGGGTGTACTGGTAGAGCAGCGGGCTACGTTAAACTCGACGCAGCACATACACCCCACGGTAGAGCATTAGCATACGCTGTCGGAGTTAAGCTAGCTAACCCCGAACTTGAAGTTGTTGTATTCACGGGAGATGGAGACTTAGTAGGTATTGGAGGAAACCACTTCTTACACGCAGCACGTAGAAACTTCGACGTTTTAGTAATCATGATTAACAACATGATATATGCTCTTACAGGAGGACAATTAGCGCCAACAACGCCCCAAGGAGTTTACACTACAACAACACCTTACGGTAACCCTGAACCACCATTAGATGCTGTTAAAATTGCTGCTGTAGCTGGAGCAACATATATTGCTAGGTGGCCTGTAACCTTACCCTTAATGCTTCAAAAGTCCATAGAAAGAGCACTGCTCAAGAAAGGATTTAGGTTCATAGAAGTTATTTCGACATGCCCTGAAATTTTTGGAAGACACATAGGGTATAGAGATCCTGTGGAACTATTAAAGTATCTTAGGAAAATAGTTAGAGTTAGGAAAGGTATTTCACCTTTAGAAGCAGAATACGACTGGTTTAAAGTAATAGATTGCGGGGTCTTCCTAGACATAGAAAAACCGGGATACATAGAACTCTACAATAAATACTTTAAGGTGGAAAAGAAGTGAGAAAAGAAATAATAATCGTAGGTAAAGGAGGCCAAGGAATTCTATTAGCAGGTCATTTGATTTCAGACGCTGTAGCGAAAAACACAAACTACCACGTAGTTAATATGGTTTTCTACGGTGCTGAAACAAGAGGAACAGAGTCTAGAACAGAAGTAGTTATTGCAGATAATGCTGAAGAAGCAGACTACTTTATGGCTAGGAAAGCAGACATAGCCATATTTATGCATCCAGAATATGTTCCAAAGTATATTAAGAAGCTAAAACACGGAGCGCTAGTAATAGCTGATTCATCATACGACTTCTCCATACTAGACAATGTTAAAAACTTAAGAGTATTTAAGTATCCATTTACAATTACTGCAGAGCAAAAATTGGGAACATCAAGGGTGGCAAACGTAGTTATGTTGGGATTTCTACTGGCATTAACAAACCTAGTAGATGTTGACTCCTTAAAGAAATCCATTAAAGAGAATGTTAAGAAACGCTGGGTAGAAGTAAATCTTAAAGCATTAGAGCTTGGATACAGTGAAGGGCTAAAAGCAGAGAACACTGCTTAAAACTTGGAAGTAAACACTAAAATCTACGGGTCGGAGAAAAACCCAAAAACTAAATATATTACTCAGAGTAAAATATATTACTGGAGGTACTTTAATGGCAAACTTCAACGTATATTACAAAGTTTGTCCGATATGTGGTAATCCTCTTCAATTAATAAATAGAACTTACATGTGTAGAATTTGCGGATACATTTTGAAAGCAAAACACTAATCAAATCTCACATAGCTATTTAGACGACAACAGGTATCCTTGCTTTTCTCAATAACTCCCTAAACTCCTCAATACTTTTACCAGCTAGGGTACATGACCTTCTAATATCTCCTGTTTCTATGTAGTATTTTAATGCTTCTCTAATTCTAGGAGGCTGACTATTAATAAAAACCCAGTCAGCCATAGACCTACGGAGTTCTTTGGCTTCTTTTTCAAGTCTTATCCATTTCTCAATAATTTTCCTTATTTTCTCTTCTTGCATATTCTTACTAGACATAATACCTATACCATGTATAGCTAAGTAGTTATGCTTTAATTAAGTAATCGTTAATAGGAAGTTCTACGTAAACATCATAGGTTCGAAAAGTATTATATGCTTTAGGTGTAGTACATTGGTTCATAAGCTAATTCAAGTAGGTATTGCAGCTTCAAGTAACCCTAAACCATTACCTAAAGCAGTAGAGAAGACTATTAGGTTTGCAAGAAAATTTGCAAAATACAAAAATGAAGTCGTCCTACTTACCGGAGGCGGTGGAGGATTAATGACAATAGCCTCTAGAGAATTCAGCAAAAACGGTGGAATAGTAATTGGCTTCATACCGTTAGAAATGGAACATGCTACTGTAGGTCATCCAAGATGGCACCCATATAACACTATAGAAATACTTTCAAGTTCAAGTTTCCAGGCCAGAAGCGTGCCAATGGTTAGAAGTAGTGATGTACTTGTATGTTTAGGCGGCGAAGCCGGAACACTAATAGAGGTGCTAATAGCATATCTTAACGCAAAACCGGTAGTCGTGATAACGGATACAGGGTATTTAACAGACAAGCTTCAGCTACTAGTTGATAGTGAAGGCTACATAGATACGAGAAAAATAACTAAAATAACTTTCGAAAAAGACTCAGAAAAAGCCGCAGAAAAAGCATACAAGTTAGGAAAACGACACCTTGAAGAAAAACAGGGTAAAATTTGACTAGAAAGTTAAAATATAGGAATATTCAAAATAGAGTCAAAACCTACTATAATATGTGAGCTAGCAATGAGAAGCGCTCTTAGAAAACCAGTATCACCTGTTCTAAGCGCAGTAATATTGGCTGCAGCAATAATAGCTGTAGGAGTGATTGTTTTAATGTGGATTTCAGGACACTCATCGATGGTTATTAGGCAAAGCCAAATAGACCTCGTAAGATCTGAGAAAGCTGCTAAAGAAAACCTAGTAATAGTGCATGCAATATACGATACAAGCGGAAACAAGGTAATCATATACCTTATAAACATGGGGTACGATAGGGTTTTCCTAGGACCCATAAGAATACCTGAAATAAGAGCAGCTGACTACGAAGATATTTTCACCCCTGGAGAAATATGGTTTAACTCCTATACGGTATATGTAAACGACACCAACAACGTATTCCCCGAAATGGTTGAGTTTAAAGTAGGGGGGTTTCCAGAATACTTAGAAAATTTAGATATAAGGGATTACACCCAAATCCCTGAAGATAGAAGAGAAGTTATGAGAGCCTATAGCTTAAAACCATACAATACCGTCGGGTACTATAGAGTAGAAATACCGGTAACTTTAAGTACTGGGGTAACTTACAGCATAGAAATCTGGTCCCTAGTGCCAATACAGAATAAACTATACTTGTGTAAACTGTACACTACGCAGATAACAACATGAAAAACTATAATACTTAAATACGCCTAATTCCCAAACTTAAGGTTGGTCGAAATGGAGTTAAACAAAGTTAAATTGAGAAGAGGTTTAGCAGGCTTAGTTGCAGGGTTAATTGCGGCAATAGCTCTCCTAGCAATAGCTCTCCCGGTAATGATGCAGTACCAGCAGCACATAACCAAAAGCTACCACATAAAAGAATACGCAACAATGCTGGAAAAGCAGAAGGAAATAGAGGAGAAAGGGTTAGCAACATGCTTCAACCAAGATGAAGGAGTAATAAGCATAAATAACACCCTAGGAACACCAGTAAGAATAGTAATGGTATACGCAACAGACGGAAGTCAAAGCCAAAAATACTTCAATGCATCGGGGTACGTAATAAAACCAGGGGTAAACAGAATACCGCTATCAAAATTCGGGATAACAATATCCCCAGAAAACATTAAAACAATAAAACTAGTAACGTCGAGAGGAACAATAATACAACCACCATACTGCAGAGAAATAGTAAAAATAGTAACATACGAACAGGTAATAGAATACATAGTAAAGAAACTACAAGGATTCCCAGTAAACCTATACCTAGGAGAAGAACAAATACCCACAGGTATCTCTCCAGAATTGTATGGCTCTCTTTTTGTGCACGGCTATCTAGATATACTAAATAATGGAACAATTTATCTTGTAAACGGAACAGGTGTTAATAGGATAACGTTTAAATTTAAAAAAATGCAAGATTTGATAGACTTCCTTGATACCGTAATAAGCGGCAGAGACTATGGTTGTTCATTTTACTTGTACGTACGTGAGTACCTTAGCACGCCTCTTGTCTTGGAGCGTTATGAAGTAGGCGATACCATTGCTATGGTTGTTGATGCCCAAACTTCATCTTATGATAGCGATGACGAAGGATGCTATAACGTGGTGTGTAGATACTGGAGCACGTCAGAATATTTTTATTCAGAGAAAACAGAGTTTACCATAAAGAGAATGGCAATAAATTATGTAACAAAACCCACTGACAACGATCCTGAACAGTTGACCTATGACCCTATAGAATATTTACTGGTTAATTGCGGCTATAATTATCTTATAGTCGGCATTCAGTGCGAAAAATTTGATCCAGTAGATGAGGGTATTAATGCATTTAGCTTTTCAGGAGAGATATATTTATCCTCTTCAAAGACCCCTCCAACAGATCTCGAAAATTCTGATTTAAAAATATTATTTAGTATTGAATATAGCATTAGCGGAGGCGAAGTATCTTTAGATAACATTTACGCTGAGGTTTTTAAGAGAGAAAATCAGAATTGGGTTTCTCTGGGTGAACCAAGAGTTCTCTATAGAGATGGTTATTCACTTATGCTCAAGGGTTTTACTATTTACCGTGTATTTAAGATGATAGATCAAGTAGTGTTTATCATAGATAATAACTTAATACATTATCTGAACTTGGAGCCTGGAGATAGTTTATGGATTACAGCAAAAGCAAGATTTATAATCGATGGAAGCGATGTATATGAAGACATATATGGTTTAGATGCGCAAGAATGGTATAAATATATTTATACTCCTTTAAAGCAAATTGTCGACTCTTGGAATGATGAATATTTTGGTGGCTAATATAGATGACAACAAAGAGTAGAAAGGGTATTATTGGCATTGCTATTATTTTGGGTTCTTTGTTTTTTATTTTGGCTTTTATTGGTTTGCTTTATTATTCTATTAATTTCCGTGTTAGGAGGCTTGTTGAAGAGTCTTTAGCTAGGGAGGAGGTTAAGCTTCATATTGTTGAGGTCACTGAGGCCTATTACAAGCCTGAGGGCCCTAGTACTATTAATATTACTGTTAAATCTCCTATGAGGCTGCATATTGTTCTTGTTTTCCTGTGTTGCGGTAGTGATTGTGATTTAAGGTTTAGAAACTATGTTGTTGAAGAAGGTTCAATATGGTTTCTAGAACCCTATACTGTTTGCCCCGAGCTTTCTGTTAAACTAGTTACTGCCGAAGGTGCTGTCATACCTGTTCCAAGATGGGTTGTTAAGTAGTTTCTAAATGCTCACTAATGATTCACTATGGTTTAAAATGTAACGGGTGAATCTTTGTGGTCAAAGTTGTAGTTGTTGGCGGTGGTCCTGCTGGTGTTTCAGCTGCTTTAGCTTTGAAAGAGCTTGATAATGATGTTGAGGTTATTTTGGTTAGGGAGTGTGAGAAGCAGCTTATACCTTGCGGAATACCTTACATGTTTACTAGGTTTTCTATTGAAGAAAACTTGTTAAGCGATGCTTTGCTTGAAAAGAAAGATGTAGTGCTAATTATCGATAGAGCTATTGGTGTAAATAGGGGTGATAAAAGGATTATTCTTGAAAAGCATGGTGAACTGTTTTATGACTACCTTGTTTTAGCTACCGGCTCTAAGCCTACTAAATTAAGTGTTAAAGGTGAGAATATTGAGGGAGTATTTTACGTTAAGGACAATTATAGGAAGCTTATGCTTCTTAGTGAGAAGCTTAGAGAGGGTTCTTCAGTAGTTATTGTTGGCGGTGGTTTAGCTGGAGTAGAAATTGCTGATGAACTTGCGAGGAAAGGCTACGAAGTATCTATAATAGAGGCTCTTCCCCATATTCTAATGCTAAATTTTGACCTAGAGTTTGCCATGTTAATAGAGAAGTACTTCAAAGACCTCGGTGTAAATGTTTTCACAAATACCTCTGTTTTGAAGTTTGAAGGTGAAGACAAGCTTAGGGAAGTAGTGTTGAGTAATGGTGTAAGGGTTAAAGCTGATGTTTCAATAATAACCGTTGGAATTACCCCGAATACGTTATTAGCTGAGGAAGCTGGGTTAGAAGTTTCAAAGTATGGTGTTAAAGTAAACCAGTACATGGCAACCTCTGATCCTAGAATATATGCTGTAGGTGATTGCGCGGAGAAGAAGGATCTTATAACTGGAAAACCTGCAAAATACATGTTGGCCTCCATAGCTACTATGGAGGGTAGGGTTGCAGCTGTAAACATAGTTAAAGGCAACGTTTTGAAGGTTAAAGGAGTAGTTCCTAAGTATGTTTCGAAAGTAGGTGATATGGTATTTGGAGCAGCTGGACTTACTGAGAAGCAAGCTAAAGAGAATGGTCTAGAGTACGTGTCATCCATGGTTTCGGTGAAGGATAAGTATCCTTCAGCACTACCTGAGGTTAAAGATTTAACAGTTAAACTGCTATTTTCTAGGGAAGGGTTTATTATTGGAGGACAGGTTGTAGGCTTTAACGAATATGTAGGTGCTTTAGTCAATACTATAGGTGTTCTCGTAGAGAACAATGCTACAGTAAACGATTTATTATCTATTCCTCAAGCTGCCCACCCTTTAGTAACGCCCTCGCCTATAAGCGAGCCGTTAGCGAAAAATTCGCTGGAAATAATTAGTGAACTTAAGCGCAGTTAAACATTCTTTTTCATTCTAGGAAATATTAGCCTGCCATTCGTCATGAAAGCTTTACCGGATAGGTGGTGAATAAGCCTGGTTTTTCTAAGGTCCCAACCATATCTTAAACTATACTTTGACTCATCTGCTTCAGCATAGACAATGTCTCCAACGTATAGTCTGCACTCACCAACATCTATTTTCTCCGACACCTTAGCTTCTAAAACACCTAAAGCCTCCTTAATTACGGGGGCATCTACTTTCCTACCCTTAACCACGGTTAGCCCTGTTTTAGCTATCTTATCTACCTCCCTACCCGATGTTGTCCCTAAAAACCATATTTCGTCAAGGTAATTTTCTTCAACAACGTTAACCGTGAACTCGCCATATTTCTCAATAAGCTCGAAAGTATAACATTCCTTATCCACAGACAAAGCTACTTTAGGAGGTTCTTCGGAAACAGGCATAACCCATGAAGCAGCCATTAAATTTACTTCTTCACCGAACTTTCCAGAACCAATAATGTAAACTGGCCTAGGATGTAATATTAAGTATTGCCTATTTTTCACTTCCATCTAATCACCAAGAATATCATAAATCTCTAATGTGAATATAAAGAATTCGATCACGCTATTTTAATTACCTTGATTTCTCCATTACCATTAGCTCGTCAGCTACCTGGCTTAAAAGGGCTTCGTAAAGTCCGGGTGTTCTTTCAAAAATAACTAAGCCCTTAGTTAGAACGTATTGTTTAAACTTTGTGGAAAGTTCGCTTATAGGAACTATGTCGATAGGTATTTTCACTTTTTCCTCAATCTTCACAGCTAATTCCGCTAGGTAGTTAAGCGTGGTGTTTAAAGAGTAAACAGCAATATCGATGTCTCTAAAAGAACTTAGTTCTACGAAGCTTCCGAAAACAATTGCTAGCAACACATGTTTTTCCTTGGACAAAATCCCTCTAATTAGGTTAATTACCTTGTTTTTCTCCTTACTGCTTAAACTATAGTATTTAAAGCTTCTAGCGTTACCCATTAGAAACCGCTCTTTCAATAAAGTCCAATATGTTTTTAAAGTCTCTCTTCACATTATGGTATATTTTCTCATCATCTATAATCCGGTATCTATGTACGAGCAAATTTCTTAGCTTAAACAAGCTAACTATATCCACGTATTCCTGCTTGGTAATTAAATGTTTACCCTTAAGAATGTTTAAGGCGTGTGTAGGTGTTTCGGGCTGTAAGCCATACTTTCTCCTAACAACATGTAATATCAGCGCGATTAGTGCTTCAGCTATAACTATAATATGGTATCTCACAGCGTACTTCTCAATACTAGATAGCTTACTATAAGGCTTATTGACAATATTGGAGATTATGTTTTTAGACTCCATAATATCTTTTTTTCAGTTTCTCTAAAAACTCTCTATTTACTGAGCAGTCCATCCCATATCTCCGTAGGATACGTATTTATTTTAGTATTAAAAGGTGATTTTATTGTCTTTTTATAGTTTTTTCCTTTACTATCTTCTTCTCTTCGGAGCTTAGTTTCCCATAATAGTTTATACCTATAATGTTATCTACGAGACCCTTAAAAGACCTTACATCATAGGATGCTAAGTGTTCTATTCCGAACTCGTTCATTATTATAAGTAGTGCAGCATCAGTTAGGCTAAGTTTATTAATGTATTTTATCATGGTTTTAAGTGATTCTTTAAAAATATAGTCATCAACAACTACTATGGATATTTTACTCTTTTCTATGAAGCTCATGAAAAGCTTCAAGTAGTGTATTCCTAAATGTTTTCTTATGAGAAGCATAGCTTCTAAAAGCACGTAATCGCATGTGTAAGGTTTCCCATACTTCCCCTTAATAATGTGCATGAACAATGCAGCAGAGTCTAAATGTCTTCTATCACTTCTGTCGAAAAGCGCGTAAAATGGCCCAGTATCTATGATTATTGCCAAATCATTTTTCACCTATAATCTTAGATAGTTCTTCATCTACTCTTTCGGATACTCTTTTCTTACCACTACTACCCGCTTTCTCTAAAATGTTAAGAAGAACATTCAGATCCCCCTCGAACTTATCTACTTCCTTTTCAGCAACAGATATAGCATATCTTAGCGTCTCAGCTAAGCTTAAATTTAACTTTCTAGCCAGCTTCTCTAACCTTATCTTATCTTCTCTAGATAGCCTAACCGTAGTAGACATAGCTACTCAGTATACATGTAGACAAAGCTACTATATATACATTACCGGGAAATTCTATGGGGCCTTCCTATAAAACTTTCCTACGTAAGCGTTTACCGTTTTTGGAACACCTATGGTTAGTTTTAATCTTCTAAAGTCTTCTACGAAATTAACATGAACCCTAATACGTACCTCATTTAATTTATCAGTAGATACTACGTATACTTCAGGGTAACATCCTTTAGGAGGCAGCTTACTGGCGCCTAGAACCTCATAGTGTGCGTTAGACATTATTACGAAGGCTATGTTACTTGAATTCTTCATCTCTAATAGTGTTTTCAAAGTTTTCATCTCGTAATTGCCTAGCAGGTCAGTAAGTTTTACTTCAACTATATCAGTGTTGTTAAGCATAACCCTACTTGTAATACCATATACTGTGGTTATATTGCCTTTAACGACCTCTTCTCCTGAAGCTGTAAAGAATAGTGCATTAACGTATTTTGCGTATAGACCAACATCGTAGCTTAATATAGAATTAATATAAAGCAATGTACTTGCAGCAATTATAGTTATCAGAATTATTCTAGTTAAAACACCTACATTCTTAAACGTTTTCCACACCTTGAACAGCACAATAGTAAGGAGTAGTGGAAACAATATCCAAGATATAACCTTAACCAACGCCATATAGGGGGATTCCATGTTTAGCACGTATCTTTCAATGACATCAGCATAGCTGCTACATAGACGGTAAGCATTTACTGGGATAATAGCCCATTTACCATTAACATTATACATGAATATTTCACATACAGGTTTCTCTTCAAGCCCTATACCGAGTGGCAGCTCTTTAGGAACAACTATAAAAGCTTCTACAAGATACGTTCCATTACCAAGCATTTGCGGATGTAGTTCTAATGTTGTAGCAAGTCTTGAAGTAGTGGTTAAAATAATTTCTCGCTTAACACCATCTACTATACGATATATTTTCATAACAACCCGTGGTTTTTCTCTTAACGCATCGTATACCCAGTAACTATGACTATCCTTAAACATGTATCTTGGAAGTTCTAAGTAATCATGTCGGAAAACATATTTCTTGAACCCTTCAAGATTACGTGTAACATAAACATCGATAAAAGGAGTAGAAGGTAGCTCGGGGAAGCGAGGTCCTTCGCATCGCGCACTAAGTACTTTGAAATACTCTGTTTTCTCAAACAAGGTCATGTATGGAATTATGGAGAGAATTAGCAAAATCAACACGAATACTAATACATATTCCTTTTTCAAACTTTCACCAAAAGTATTAGCTCCCATTATTTCTCCATAGTAAGATAATAATAGTTCAGCTTTTAACCTTAACTTAGTAATACATAATAAATCAGGATCTACCAAATGGCAGGGAACGTGTATGATATTAGATAAGGTTCTAAGTAAATGTCCTTGGACTTTAGTTTTACTTTTTAAGCTTAAGGATTTAGGTGGTGAAGCTACAGCTTTTGAAATAGCTAAAGAACTCGGTATTAGAACTTATGTTGTTAAGAGGGGTATGTGGTGGCTTAAGAAGTTTAAGGCAGTGGAAGAAGATGTTAGTGTTGAGCCTAAGAAGTTTAAAATAACTATGGAAGCTATACGTGCTCTTGATAAAATAGTTTTGAACAAATGGGTTAAAGGAAACACTACAGTTGTTCTCTACGGTGACATGTTTTACGTTTTCATTTGCAGGGACAAAGGGGTAGTTGTAAAAACTGTGCCTAGAGAAGTTGTTAACACTGTAAGATCATATACTATGAAAGGTATAATAGACGTTAACTTACTATATGAGAAAACAGGGTTTTCAAAACCTCTCATAAGTTTAGCTTTAAGAGTAATAAAAACTCTTAGTGGATAAATCATTTTATAATGTTCTTTACTAGCTTTATTTATTATGCCTTAATGTTTCAACCATATTTCCTTATATGCCTTGCTATTTTCGGGAATTTCTCTAATAACTCATCATCAGCCGTATAGAGTACTGTTTTAAGTTTCATTGCTAATGCTACGTAACTTGCTTCATACACTGTAATATTGTGTCTGTACGCTATCTCAACGACTTTACTTTTTAGATCTCCCTCAATATCATGTATTTCGAAACCGTACTTGTTGAGTGCTAAACATATTTCTTTTAATTCTTCTTCAGAATATACGCCACTGTACCTTAAAGCATTTAGTACTTCGTATATTAGAAGAGAAGGAACTGCAATACTTATTTTCCTTTGGACATAGTCGTTTCTTACCTTTATAGCTTCTTCACTATACAATTCCTTAAGAAACCATTTTACAATGATACTAGAGTCTAAAACTACCTTAGTCTCCTCCATCTCTTAATAACCTCTGTAGAATCCCAGTTTCTAGGAGCATTTCTCCTTAGTTTCTCATTGATTAAAAGTGCTTCTGCTAGGTTCTTTTTCTCTTCCTCCTGGATCTTATTTAAGATAGCTTCTCTTACGACTTCACTCCAATTAATGTACTTATATTTTCTCATAAGCTTTTTTATTTCAGGACTTATTCTAACAGTTATTGTAGTCATAGTTATTCACGTTATTATACTAATGTATGTACAGTACAAATATGTTACTACTGTCACACAAATTCTTTAAGTATTTAAAGGGTGAAAGGGAGTGAATAGAAGTAGGTGCTTAAGGTATTGTTTAGAGAATACAATGTTATCAGAAAGCATGGTAGACCTTCAGATTTGCATGCTGCTGTAGTTTACCCTTCAACTTATGTTGCTGCTATTTCTAGCTTAGCTGTTCACATACTTTACTATATGCTTAACCGCTTAGACAATGTTGTTGCCGAACGTGTTTTCTACAAGTACCCTGAAGGTAGTGGTCTTAAAAAGTATAGGAGTATTGAATTCCGCAGGAAGTTAAGGGATTTTGACATATTATTCATTTCCGTACACTACGAGCCAGACTACGTTAACATAGTTGATATGCTTATCAACTCTAAAATACCATTATACGCTAAAGATAGGAGAAATAAAGATCCGGTAATTGTGATAGGAGGTCCTACGGTTACTGCTAATCCTGAACCGTTAGCTGAAATAGCTGATGCTCTAATTATAGGTGAAGTAGAGAATATTTTAGATGAAATTGTTGAAGCATATTTTTCCTCAAAACTGAAATCTGACTTCTTAGATAACATAGCTAGTGTTAAGGGAGTTTACGTTCCATCAATTGGAAAATATAGGGTTTTGAAAAACTATGTTGAAAACCTTGACGAAGCATTTTACCCTATAGCTCAAATTCAAGCTGAGGGCATAGAGTCTGCGTATGGTCGCGGAGTTATTGTTGAAACCTCAAGGGGATGTAGATGGTACTGCCAATTCTGCATGGAGGGGTTTATAAGTAAGCCGAAGAGAGATAGAAGCCTCTCTAAAATTAAGGAAATTACTGAGAAAGGTCTGATAAGCAACAGTGTTAATAGGGTTGTCTTCTATTCTCTATCATTTTTCGACCATGATAAAGCAGATGAAATTTTGGAATATATAATTAATGACTTAAAAATAGAAGCCTCCGTTCCATCTATGAGACCAAGTTTAATAAACGATTACAGGTTAGAGTTAATGGCAAAAGTAGGGCAGAAAACCTTAACAATAGCACCAGAAACTTTGTGCCAAAATATCGGTGCCGCTATTAAGAAGTTCATTTCTAAACATAGGATTCTAGAGATTATACGTGAAGCGCTGAGGAAGGGTTTTCGAAGCATAAAACTCTACTTCATAATAGGTTTTCCAAGAACAGGCATTGAAGAAATAAGGAAGATAGTAGAGTTTGTAAGGGAAGTCGTAAAGGAGACTAAAATCCTAAGACCAGATCAAATTAAGTTATCAGTTAATCCGCTCATACCTAAACCCCAAACACCACTGCAGTGGTTGCCCATGGAGAGTCTTGATGTTTTACATGCTAAGTTTAAATATTTAGGAAAGGAGCTTAGTAAACTACACGTTAGCATGGGATTCTACAGTCCAGAATGGGCTCAAATACAGTCAACAATAGCGTTAGGAAACAGAGATATTTCTAAGTTATTAGAGTTATGGTACTATTATGGTAAAGGGTTAAGCGGTTGGCGTAAAGCTGTAAAAAATAGTAAAGCGAAAATAGGATATATTAGGGAAGGTAGGTACCTAGATGAAGAACTTCCTTGGAGCCACATAAACATAGGTATACCGTCAAAGTATTTAGAAAAAGGTTTTATTTTCTTTAACAAGCTTATAGGGAGGAAATGCATTTAACGCTCTTCAAAGTCAGTTCGGCTCTTCTCAATCATCTACTATATCATTTGATAACATTTCATCATCCAATTCTTATTCAAATATTGTAGACGTTTAAACCTGTTTACTTCCATATTCTTTTTACCCATTTTATCTTATCAAAGTCCTTATCAAAACTGTAGATTTCGCTTATTCCTAGTTTTTCCATGAAAATGAGTGCTAAAGCATCGTTAACTCCTAGACCTTCTTCCTTAGCCTTTAATACTGCTTCAGCATAGGAGGCTACATCCACATCGTATACGTGTATTGTTTGCTTGCTCAGTATTGCTTCAATATATTCCGCGGATTTTACTTTAGATGTACGAGTTTCAAGTATGTTAGCTATTTCAGATAGATGTACAACAGTTGTTATAACATCCTCTCCCTCATTAATGCGCGTTAAAATTCTTTTAGCATTCTCTTTAAGCTCTAACATACTCTTAGAAAGAACCTTTTTGGGTTTAAGGAAGGCGTAAAGAAAAACTGAAGCATCAACAAACCTCAATTAGCTCACCCTTTAAGCAAATACCTCTTTAGCTTATTGTAATCCCTAAAGGCATCTTCTGGAACATCTACTTCAACAGAGTCAAAAAAGTTTTTCAAATCTTTAGGCTGTAGAGGTTTCAGAATAATTTCTCTCCCACGGAGAACAATAACAAACCTATGGGAACCTATATTCTTCAGAATCCTTTTTGGAATTTTAATCCTACCGTACCGATCAACCACTACAACTGACAATCCACTGCACCATAATTATCTATTACCAACCCCTCTACAAAAGCTTATCGACATCTTGTTGTGAATATGTTTTAGAAAAATTTAGTTGCTTCTTTTGCGGTAAACTGTAAATAATCGCATCTAAATATTAGGTTTTATTGGAGGTGGAGGCGCAGAGCAACGGAGTTAGTGTTAGCTTTAGGTTTACTGATGATACTTGGCCTCTTAGGTGCTAAGATAGGTAATAAGTTAAAGTTCCCCATGGTTACGGGTTTCATTATTGTAGGTATACTTCTCAGCCCATCAATCTCAGGAGTAATATCTGAAAGTATTCTTGAGAAAACATCCCCGATAACAGATATTGCGTTAGGCATTATTGCCTTTCTTGTAGGTGGATCATTAAGCATGGTTAGGCTTAGGAGGCTTAGTAAGCAAATATTTTGGATAACCATGGTTCAAGCAACTATGGCGACAATATTCGTTGCTGCATTAGTTTTTCTCCTAGCACCTAGTTTAATCAGCTTAGATTACCATAGTTTAATCTCTATGGCTCTAATTTTAGGTGCTGTTTCAGCAGCTACCGCTCCAGCTGCCACCTTAGCTATTGTTCACGAGTATAGGGCTAGGGGTCCTTTAACTACAACATTGCTTGCTATAGTTGCATTAGATGATGCTGTATGTATAATATATTTTGTGATATGTGTGAGTTTAGCTGAAATAGCTATTAAAGGCTCAATTACCTTACACTCCATAGTGCAGCCTTTAATTAGCATAGTGCTTTCCGTAATTCTAGGTATATTATTTGCTTTTTTATCGAAATGTTTTAAGAGAATAGTTCATGGCCATGAAGAAATTTTAACTACGACCCTAGGGCTTATTTTTATTGCATCGGGTATTTCTAAGGTGCTCGGTGCAGACCCCCTATTAACAAACATGGTCTTCGGTTTCATAGTTGAAAATTACATGGACTTTGAATCAATGTTTACTGTTTTAGAGAAAGTGGAGAATGTTATTTTTGCACTATTCTTTACTCTAGCTGGCACTCATTTTAACTTAGACATTATGAGGGCAGCATTACCTTTAGCGCTAATAATAGTTGCTGGTAGGTTTAGTGGTAAATACATAGGTTCATATATTGGAGGAGCTATATCTAAGGCTCCTAAAACTATTAAGAAGTACGTTGGCTTAGGTTTACTTCCTAAAGCAGGTGTTACCGTAGGATTAATATTGTTCGCTGCAGAAATGCCCCTATTCGAACAGTTCATGGGATATGCTCTAAACGCTATATTAGCCTCTGTTATACTCAACGAGCTCATGGCCCCTCCTTTAACCAAGTATGCTATATTTAAAGCGGGTGAAGCATATAAGGGATAAAGTAGACAATATATTGGTGCTTGCGCTGCCCCTGAGAAAAATCAGAGTTAGAGATTTAATGAACAGTGTTTGGAGAAGACCTGTTATTGTTCATGAGGATGAAACATTAGATGAAGTTGTTGATAAACTTGCACAGTGCAAGTACAGTAGAATAGCTTATGTAGTGGATGATAAAAGCAGGTTGAGAGGGGTTATTTCATTAGGGATGCTTATGAGGGTTCTTTATAGAAGACATAGGGCTAGAGCATTATCTGCAATAGCGACCTCAAATATTTTGAAAATATATACTTCGGAAAAAGCTTCAGAAATAGCTTCAAGAACAGTATACTATGCTGTACCTGAAGAAAGCTTAGATAGCGTACTGCATAAAATGCTTGTTCACGATTTAAAAGAAATACCGGTTATTGATGAGAATAAAAGGGTTATAGGGGAATTATGGATTATAGATTTACTTAAAGCTAGGATGCTTTCAAAAAAGAAACATTTAAGACAACTAAGTAAGAACTTATAAGCTTGATTATTCTCCGTTAACAATAGTATGAGCAAGAGCGTGGAGGATCGGTTTATATGAAGCTGTACGTTTCAGTTGATATGGAGGGCTTACCTGCAATAACATCAGTTTCCCAAGTACTATCGACAGGTAAAGATTATAATAGAGCCAGGAAGTGGATGACAGAGCTAGTTAACATAGTTGCTTCAACAGCATTTAGTTACGGATTTAAAGAAGTATATGTTAACGACGCCCACGGACTAATGACAAACATACTTTATGAAAGACTTGCAGGGAACACGTATCTTATCTCAGGTTTCCCTAAGCCCGTTTCAATGATGACAGGAATAGACCATTCTTTCAATGCAGCAATATTTCTAGGTTACCATGCAAGGAAGGGTATGGAGCATGCTGTTATGGATCATACCATAAGCAGTAGGTACATCCAAAGGATAATCATAAATAGTGTTGAAGCTAGCGAATTTTATCTTAATGCTGCAGTAGCAGGATACTACAATGTCCCAGTAATTCTTGTAGGCGGAGACGATAAAGTGGTTAGTGAAGCTAAGGAGCTTATCGGAAACCTTGAGACTATAGAGTTTAAGAAGTCTATTGGTAGATTCTCTTCAGTATCCTTAGCCCTTAAGAACATTGAAGAAGAACTCAGAGAGAAGTGTCTAAAAGCTTTCGAGAAGCTCAAATCCGGCCAAATTAAGCCATTTAAAGTAGGTGAACCTATTAGCATGGAAGTAGAATTTACAAATTCAGCCATACCTGAAGCATTGGAAGTTTTACCTTTCGTAAAGAGGGAAAAACTAACCGTGAAAGTATTAGCAAAAAATATTCTAGAAGCTTATAGGCTTTTAGAGTTATTCCTAATAGTTGCTACAGGTATATCAGCTATTACATCGAAGTAGGAACTTTGGTTGAAAACACTTTTTACCTGTCATGATCTGCCGGGCAATTATCTAAGCTCCAATATATTACTGGCACGTCAGCCACCTGAACGCCTTTCAATAATTTAGGTAACGCTACAAGTATAGTGTCAAATGTTGGCCCTCTAATTTTAACTCTGTAAGGCTTAACCCCGCCCGTACTCACTATGTGGAAGCAGAGTTCACCTCTAGCGCTTTCGACGCAATGTATTGCTTCTCCAGCAGGTATAGACGACATGAATGAGAAATATCCTCCTCTAGACATTTTCCTCTCAGCTATAGGACCTTTAGGCATTTTATCTATAGCTTGCTTTATTATGTGAAGGCTTTCCTCTATTTCTCTTCTTCTACATAGGGCTCTAGAGTATACGTCTCCATCTTGTAAAACTTGAACTTTAAAATCAAGGTCTTTATATGCTTCATAAGGAATATTCCTTCGAACATCAAAATCTATGCCTGAAGCCCTCATGTTGGGCCCTGTTACATCAAGCTCTATAGCCATTTCTTTAGGTAATTTACCTATGTTCTTTGTTCTATCTATAAATACTTGGTTGTTAAATAGTAGGTCATCGTATATTTTAAGTCTCTTCTCCATGTACTTTACTACTTCAAAAGCCTTATCTACGAAATCTAATGGAACATCGTATCTTACACCGCCCGGAATATTATATATTTGGTACACCCTTCCTCTGGACATGTATTCTAGTAGGTAAAGTATTTTGTCCCTATCGCCCCACGTTATTCTGGTTATTGTATCGAATCCTGCAGAGGAAGCTAATAGTCCTAGGTTGAGTAAGTGGCTTTGAATTCTACTGAGCTCTGCTTGAATAACACGTAAATATTTAGCTCTTTCTGGAACTTCTAAACCGGCAATCTTCTCTGCTGCACCAACGTATGCTAGTTCGTATGATGCACCATCTAGTACACAAACTCTTTGAACTATCATTATGTTTTGATACCATGTTCTATACTCCATAAGCTTCTCAAACCCTCTATGTAAGTATCCGACATTGGGTGTTGCCTCTACTACGCGCTCCCCTTTAAGCTTAAGAAACATGTTGAAATTCCCGCTTGCAGGGTGTTGTGGACCAAACTCTACGATGTTATAGTCCCTATCTATTTTAGGTACTACATAGGGCAAAGCGTATTTTCCATGCTCGATATTTACGTATTCCTCCTTACCAGTATATCCATGCTGAACAGCCCATATTGCTAAAACTACAGCATACCCTACGTTTTCGACTCTTGGAGGGCATCCAGCTATCCAGAGGTCCACGGGAATGTATTTGTCAAGTTCCTTGATAGTATTGTAGCTGTCCCAATATGTTCCACCGGTCATGGGGCAATTTCCAAGAACTAAAACGAACTTCGGCTTTGGCATTTGAGAATATATTCTGATTATTCTTTTAAGAGTTTTAGTTGTAACATAACCTCCTATAAGAAGGACATCAGAATGTCTCGGCGATGCTGTAGCTAAGAGGCCAAATCTCTCCATGTCGAAGCTACTTGCAACCCAGGGTACAGCCTCTATGAAACAGCATCCCGTAAAGTAATTTATTACCCAGAAGCTTCTAGCTCTAGCCCATGGTATCAGCCCCTTCTTTTCCTTTATTGAGGGAAGGGTGAGCGAAGGTTTTTCAGAAAGTTTTTTCCAGCCATAATATAGCTCTTTTTTATCCATAGCTACAAGAAATGGGAAATTAGTCATTTCTAGCGCTTTAGTAGGACATATGTCTTCGCATAGCCCGCAGAAGCAGCATTTAGCATAATCTACCTGGGTTCTAAAATGAACTAAACCTTTTTCATCTTTCTCAAATAGGAAATCTATGGCATTATTCGGACATACTGTACCGCAAAGTTTACACTCTATACAAAGCTCAGGATGATATATGTGTCTTCCCCTAAATCTTTCCGTGAACACTGGGGATTCGGGTGGGAAGTGGAATGTCAAAGGTTTTTCAACTAGAAACTTGCCTACAGTTTTAAAAGGCTTAAGTATATTACTTATTTTCACGATAGATCGCCTCTTTATTTTGCTATTGATAAACCGTTTTAGGTACTGGAGGATATTTTAAACCGTATTCCTTAGCGACATACTCTCTCCAGTCAAAATCTTTTCTAAAAGGTGGAGGCCCTTTCCAGTCTTCTAGGAATAATGGCTTAAGCATCTTATTCCCTATAAACGAAACACCGAAAAGCTCCCATACTTCTCTTTCATGCATAGCAGCATTTTCCCATATACTTGATAAAGAAGGTATTTCAGGGGAATCTCTAGATATTTCTGTTGAAACTTTAACATAGACGTTCATAACATGGTTGTACGTGATAAAGTATATTTCAATAACGTTTCTCGAAAGCCAATCGATAGCTGAAACTGTTAGCAATCTTCTAAATCCTTCTTTGAACAAAAACTCTGCTACATTAACGTAGGAGGATTTATCAACTTTAGCTAATACAAAGTTCCTATCTTTCCCAATACTGATTTTAGCATTAAAATGTTCAACAAGGTTTTTAAGTAAATTCTCTATCTCCATAAAATGCTCACCTATCTTTAACAGTGTTTAAAATATTTAACAGTGTTTAAATAACTTTACTTTCAATAAAACACCATATACCTCTATTTAAACTTCGAGAAGCTCCATCGCTATGTAGAGGTTTGAAGAAGAATAGAGAGCGAATAGATATTTAAACTGTGTATTAAGCTGGCACCTCTATATTCCTCTATATTACTGTAGAAACTATTAATGCGAATAGTGATAGTGGTACTATGTATTTCCATAGCATTTTTATTGCTTGATCTACTCTAAACCTTGCTACCATAGCTTTAATCCATGTTAGGACGAGAACTACAATAATGTATTTAATAGCAACTATCAGTATTTGGGCCCATAGCGGGCCTTCCACGAAGGGTGCTACACCACCTAAGAACAGGAATACTATGATCAGCGAGTTCACATATTGTTCGATATCGTGAATGAATATTATGAATGCAAGTTTTGGCCCTGAATATTCTGTAAATGGTCCTGCAACTATTTCCTGCTCCGCTTCCGGAATATCAAATGGCTTTTCTAATAGCTTACATTGCAACGAGATTAGTGCTGTCAGCAACGATATTACCATTAACGGTACTAGTACAGGGTTTGTCCATAGCAGCCAGCTGTAAATTGATGAAAGATATAGTGAGTACTGTGCTCCAAGTATTCTACTAGCTAAAACTACGGGTGTTAGTATTGAAATTAGGAAAGCCACTTCATATGCTATGGTTAACGTGAGCAGTCTTGAAGAACCTAAAGCGCCATAGGGGCTTGGTGTTAGGAATCCCAGAGCTGCAAGGGTCAATGTTGGCCATATTAGTAAGTAAGCTGCTACTATGATGTCGTATGGTGCATAAACGCTATACGGAGATATGGGCAACATTAGAAGTATTGCCATTAAAGCACCTATAGCTAGTGCTAGTAGGAATGCTGGTAGCTTAGCATATCCTCTGATAACGACTATGTCCTCTTTGAAGAATAGTTTGACGTAGTCTGCGAAGGGTTGTAGTGTTCCTGCAAGGCCTGTATATGTTGGTCCCATTCTATTTTGCATTCTAGCGTAGGCTTTTCTTCTAAACCACTGAGTAAATATTGCAACTACGAATGAGAATACTGCTCCAGGGTAGATTAACGTCTCTCCTATTAGCATTAGTGTTTCAGATATTCCGTTAACCACCTACACCACCTAATATAATTATTATAGTGTATGCTATGATTAGAGCTAGGAACATCCAGAAGAACCAGTCGTTAAGTATTCCTGTATGTATTTTTCCTCTAAGGGAATCGTATAGTGGTTTGAAAACCTCATTCCATATGGTCGTGAACAAATGTCTATCTGCTAGAAGTGCTTCTTTCTCAGTAATATGTTCTCCACAAGCGTAAATTAGGGGTTTTTCTTTTGATTCTTTAGCGAAGCTCTTGGTTACTTTTATTGAATATAGGTAGAGTCCGTAGGCTAGTAGAGTTATTATGAACATTGAAACTGCTGTTTCTAGAACAACCATGAGTAAGCTCATATCCTAACACCTGCAAGTAGTTTTTCAGCTAACTCGTAAGCTACTTCTATGAATTTATCTGTTTCGAAAACAGTATTTGCAGCGGGTTCTATGAATATATCGTATATCCAAGGTGATGCAACACCCAATATTATACATAGAGCTGCAAGAACAATCATTGGCCAAAGCATTGCTCCCGGAGGCTCTACTTTACCATAATCTTTCATTGGAGGTTTAGCGTATACATGGTATATTATCTTTAAGTATCCCAGGAGGGATAGTGCGCTTGAGAGAATTATAATTATCACTAATGGGGCCAAATTAGCTTCCAATAATGCCTCGTATAGGATGAGCTTACTGACAAAGCCGTTAAATGGGGGAACACCTGCAAGTGCGAGAGCCGCTATAACCATTAAAGCTGACGTCAATGGGGCGTATCTTCCCACACCTTCCATTCTATCTAAACTTCTAGTTTCAGCTGCTTTAACATAAACGCCTGCTGTTAAGAATATGAGGGTCTTAGCTATAGCGTGGTTTATCATGTGGAATAATGCTGCAGCTAAGGCTAATGGTGTAGCTAACCCTATAGCTAAACATACGTAACCATAGTTTAATACGGAGCTGTAAGCTAAAATTCTATTAATGTCCGATTGAACGATCATTAAGAATGATCCTACAAGTATTGAGATTAAGCCCATGATTAACACTATTATTAGCCCTGCGTTCACTATAGACTCTACTGCTCTAGCACCGCTTAGAAGAGTTATCAAATACCTTGCTAGTAGGTAGAAACCTACGTTAGCTGCAACAGCTGAAAGCAGTGCTGCAACCGTAGATGGTGATACTTGGTATGCGTCGAGAACTCTAAAGTGGTTCGGAGCTACACCAGCTTCGACGGTGAATGCCCAGATGGATAATGCTAAGAATAAACCTACACCTAAAGCTACATTACCATATGGTTCTCCTGTAACCGGGAAGAATATTCCTCTTATCTTAGCTGCAATGTCTGCCATGTTTAATGTTCCAAGGGAAGCGTAAATAAATGTTACAGCCAGGAAGTATATTGTTGTTGCTAAAGCGCCTATAAGGGAATATTTAATTGCTGCTTCAATACATTCTCCCCTCCTATTCCAGAAAGCTACTAGGCCATAGGATGTTATTGAAAGTACTTCGAATAGGACGAAGACGTTGAATACGTCGCCTGTGTATATGCATCCAAGAACACCTGCTTCTAACCCTAATAGCATGGTGTAATACCATTCTACACCATCTTCATCAGGGTCGAAGTATTTTACACCATATATTGTAACCAACCATATTACGAAAGCCGATACAAAACCTAGTAGCGCTGCAAACTCGTCAACCTCGTAAACTATACCTACAGGTGGAGGCCATCCTCCAAGCAAGTAAACGAATGGCTTGCCTAGAATGCGCACTAAGGTGTAGCCTAAACCTGAAAGTATAAGAACTATTGTTGTAATGGTTAATGCAAAAGTGTCCCATACTCTCCTGTTCTTAATAGTTAATCCTATCAATGGCATTGCAAAAGCTGAAACTATGGCTATTACAGGTGCTAGGACTAGTGAGTGTATCATTATTGGTGGTAGTGGGGGATAGATCTCCATAATATATCACCTAATCGAACATTCTTTTAGCAAAATATTCGAACATTTTAGAAATATTTTCAAACGTTGTTTTCTCATCGGGTGCTTTAACGTTAATCCAGTGAACATAAAAGTATTTTCTCTTAGTATCTAAGTCGACAACAACCGTACCTGGTGTGTTTGTTATGGAGTTAGCTATAGTTACTATAGCGTAATCTGTATTAACATGGAATGGTACTCTAACAATACCTGGTTTAATAGGCATTTTAGGGTGTAAAATCCTCTTAATCACATCAGAGTGAGCCTTATATTCTGCAACTATAAAGTAGTAGAAAGCATATGCTATTGTCCAGAACCATCTCTTAACATTATATGGTTTAGTATGTTTAGCAATAAGAAGATCTGCTACAACTACGGCTACTGCTACCGAGAATATTATACCGTAAATTATGTCTTGGGTTGCTATGCTAGCCGAAGCTATAATGAAAACTGCAAACAGTAAAACAGCAACTGCTATTACTTTAAGTGTTTTCTCTAAAGCACCCATGTCCTTCACCCTCTTAGCCTAACGGCCTTCCTTACATCAAGTGTTCCATAGAGTCTATAAAGCTGAATAGCTAAAGCTATTAGGAATGCTGTTACCGACATGTTAATGACTATAGCAGTTATAACTAAGCATTGAGGTAAAGGATCAACAGCTGTTTCTTTAAACCAAAGTAGTTCCTCAGGAGTAGGTTTAATGGATGGAAATATTGGGACAGCGGCTCCACCACGTCTAAAACCTAAGAAAATTATGAACGTGTTTGCTGTATCTCCGAGAATTGAAAGTGCGATAATTTTCTTAAGTAAGTTGGGTCTAACTACTATGCCGTAAACCGAGACCGCTATTAACCCTATTAGCGTTATGTAAAAGTATATCCAAAGTGCTTGAGATATTAAACTTGTCATTTCCCTAACACCTTCTTATAAATTAGTTCAGGTATTGAGAATATGAGGTAAATTACTGTGAAACCTGCACCTACAGCCACAAATTCGCAGAAGTTGTAGAAGAACTGGTTTCCTGAAAGCCAGAAGGGCCCGATTCCAGGTATGAAGCCCCAGTTAGCCCATGGTTTAGGCTGGTTTTGAATAACGAAGGACGTTACACCACTTAAAGCAATTAATCCTGGAGCTAAAGCAAGAAGTCCTATGCCTAAAACACCTAAGACTCTAATAGGTAACATTAGCTTTGTCGTTATTTTCCTCTCTTCTAGGAATATTCTTGAGAAAGCTGCGATAGCTAGCAGCGTTGCTATGGATATTGCTGATCCAGCTTGGAAGCCCCCTCCTGGTGTAAGGTTTCCGTGGACAGCTATGGCTATTGAAACTATGAGTACAAAAGCTATTACGAGCTTCGTTATTGTTTTAACAATTAGTGATAGGCCTTTTCCACTTAAGATACCTTTAGTGAAAACATCCTTAACTTTAGGTATTCTGAAAACAGCTATAGCACCTATTATTGCTAGAAAGAATACTGAAGTCTCATATAGTGTATCGTATCCTCTATAGTCCCAAACCATAGAATTTACTGCTTCAGGGCTTGCAGCCCAGTATTTTCTCTCATTCCAGTTGATAGCGTAGTATAGGTAGAATTTAGCTAAAGGTCTAATATCTTCCTTAGGTGTAAAGCCTGTAGCACCTGCAATAACGGCAAATAATGTGAGTACGAGTAGAAGCGCTACACCTAACCCTATAATTACTTCGCTATATGGTCTCTTCACAATTACACCCATGCTTACACCTCTTCATATCTTTCAGTTTTACTTACGCCGTAAATTAAGAGTATAGAGTATATACCAACACCTACAGCAATATACGCTAGCACTATATCTGGTGCAAACAGAAGATAGTAAGCATAGGCAAAAGCAACCGATTGAAGAGCTGAGAAAACCACGGCTTTAATTAAGTCCCTTTCTCTAATAGCTAAATAAGCAAATATTAATGCTAGCGTAAGTGCAAACGCTAAAAGTATTTCAGTGATGAGTGTAGGTTCAATCATTCCTCGATCAACCTCTCATCTTCTCTTAGAAAATCACATACCTTAGGCTCTACGGGAACAGTTTTAGATCTATGAGCAGCTCTAGCTAGTGCATGGGAACCTACTGGTGCTGTTAGAACTATTGCTATCGCCGTTAAGAATGCGCCTGTAGCTATGAAGTACCTTATTACACCTAGGTAGTTAAGAGCAAGAGACATTAGCGTAACACCGAATAATGGGTAAACAGCTCCGCCTATTGTTCCAACTGTTGCAGCATGAAGTCTAACGAAGAAATTAGGGAATCTAACCATACCTATAGAACCTATAACATCGCAAAACACGCCAATTAACGTTAAGATGATTCCTATGATTAGGGCTATTTCCTCAAATATGTTCAGTTCAGGAAATAGGAAAACCATTAATCCCCAACCTCTCTTGCTTCTAAATACTTAGCTACGTAAACATCTAAAACATAAGCCCATAGGGCTAGAGCAAGTGCTGCAACCATTAAGAAGCCTATTTTGAAAAGTATTGAAAGCAATCCCATGAGGAAGCAGAGATCATATGTTACGCAGTCAATAGCTAAAACCATATCAGTTATCGATGGACCCTTAATCACACGTATAGCGTAAAGGCTAAGGGATATGAGGAAGGCTGGCAGTAAAGCAACTATGAATGTTGAAATGAAACTTTCTAAAGTCATCAGAATTTCCCTTAACCAGTCTTTATCATCACTTGAAGTTCGTATAACCCTTTTCCTAGCATGTATAAATAAAAATAACTTATAGTAGAATATGAAGGACGCTATCAAGAATATTGTAAAGAATTTACTACTTGGCTTAAATGGTTTAATTCATTACTTTCCTATGTTATCTATATACTTCTACTATAGAGTATCTTATTTAATATAGACTCAATAACCTAGATGAACAAGGGAACCCTTCCAGCGAGGAGGCTAAATTATGGGAATTGTTCAGTGGGCGAGAATAAAATCTCCATGGATTCTACATTTCCCATCTCCCGGATGCAACGGCTGCGATATTGAGGTCTTAGCGGCTCTAACCCCAAGATACGATGTTGAACGTTTCGGAATACTCCTCAAACCATCTCCTAGACATGCAGACATACTGATAGTTACAGGTGCTGTATCTAAACAAGTAGCTAAGAGATTGAAGAGAATTTATGAGCAAATGCCTGAACCCAAATTTGTTATTGCTGTTGGAACATGTGCGGTAAACGGTAATGTATTTCAAGGATCGCCCTTCGTATATGAAGGAGTTGACAGAGTAATTCCAGTTGATGTTTATATCCCTGGATGTCCTCCAAGACCTGAAGCAATAATTCATGGTATAGTTACTTTGATAAAGAAAATCAAGGGCGGTGGGAATGGCGGCAAAAAGTAAAGTGAGAAATGTTCCAGAGAAGGTTTCAAGGTTCTTGGAGGAATTAAGGAAAGAGTTTAAAGATAAAATATTGAGCATTAAAGTTCTTACACCTATCCGTGCTGAGGTAAAAATAGCGCGTAACTCACATAAGCAAATAATTAAGTGGCTTAGAGATAGGTTCGCTGAATCCTCATACTTAGTAACAATAAATACTGTAGACTACATTGATAGAGGGGATTTTGAACTACAGTATGAAATACAATTAGCAGAGGATGATTTAAAACTTCATTTAACACTTAAAATGGATATTCCTCGAGCAAATCCTGAAGTTGAAACCATAACAGACGTAGTGCCTGGGGCTCTTCTGTATGAGTGTGAAAACTATGAAATGTTTGGCGTAAGGTTTATAGGGCATCCAGCTTTAGGGAAAGTGTTTTTACCTGAAGATTGGCCTGATAACGTTTATCCTTTAAGGAAGGAAGTTAAGCTGATAAAGAAGGTCAAGAAGGTGAGATAGAAGTGTCCACAATAAGCTTAATTATAGGTCCTCAGCATCCAGCTTTACACGAGGCAGAAAGGTTTCTCTTTAAAGTTGAAGGAGAAACTGTCATAGATGTTATACCTAGAATAGGATATATGCATAGGGGAATAGAGAAGCTTATGGAAACAAAAACGTTTGTTGAAGGCCTATATCTTGCTGAGAGAATTTGCGGTATTTGTAATGTAGCTCATACCCTCTGTTTCGCTGAAGCTGTCGAGCAAGCTGCTGATGTTGAAGTTCCTCCAAGAGCTAAGTATCTAAGGGTAATAGCTCATGAGTTCAATAGGTTACATAGCCACCTACTTCTATTAGGTGTTGCAGCAGAGCTTATGGGATTCGAAACCTTATTTATGCTGTTTTGGAGAGATAGAGAGCTAGTAATGAGCTTATTTGAGGAGCTTACAGGTAACAGGGTAATATCGGCATACGTAAGGGTTGGCGGTGTTACAAGAGATATTTCGCCAACACTTGCCGATAAAATTAAGGATAAACTACCTAAGCTTTACAAGAGAATTGAAAGATACAAGAAAGTTCTAAGCGAAGACCCAACCTTCACCACTAGAACTATAGATGTAGGATACATTAGTGGATCTAAACTCTTAGCATTAGGCGCAGTAGGGCCAACAATTAGAGGTTCTGGTGTGAAAATAGACTTAAGATACACTGACCCTTACGAAGTCTACGATGAAATACCCTTCAATGTTATAACATATAAGGAGGGGGATAGCTGGGCAAGATACATGGTTAGAATTGATGAATGTTTAGAACTGATAAACATAGTATTATATGCGCTAGATCACTTACCTCAAGGTCCGATATGTACTAAGGTTCCAAGAACCATTGAGGGAGAAGGAGAAGGTAGAGTTGAAGCACCTCGAGGAGAGTTGTTGCATCACACCATATGGAGAGGTGGAGTAACTCCTTGGAGACATAGAGTTAGAACACCAACATATGCAAACATACCCGGAGTATGCGAAATGTTTAAAGGCTACCATGTAGCAGATATTCCAATCATCCTAGGAAGCATAGACCCATGTTTCGCATGCACCGATAGAACAACAGTAATGCTTTTAGATGTTGAATCGGGAACCAAGAAAACTATGACTATAGGTGAAATTAAGAAGAAATACTGGAGGAGGTAGGGAGATGGGTAAGAAAATACCCTCCCTAATAGCTGAAGTTTTTAGTTACTTGTTTAAGAAACCAGCAACCCATAAGTATCCTTTTGAAAAACCTATAATAGCTGAAGGATTTAGAGGAAAACCAGTATTCCTATGGGATAGGTGCGTTGAATGCGGTGTTTGTGAAGACGTATGCCCGGCTTTCGCAATTAAACTTAGGTGGACCGATGGAAGGTTTGTACCATGGTATGATGTAAGTAGGTGTTGTTTCTGCTATGAATGCATCTATAATTGCCCAACAAACGCTATAGTTTCATCAACAGAGTTTGAACTTTCCTCAGTAAAGAAGTCAACATATGAGGGATTACCTAAAGTCCCTACAGCGCCATATATTCTAGCAGGTCTTGAAAAAATAAGGTACATGAAAATAGACTACTCTAAATGCGTTGAATGCGAGCTTTGTGCAGCAGTTTGCCCAACACACGCGATAACCATGGTTATTAAGGATGGTAGAGTTATTCCATCATACGATGTTGATCTCTGCGTGTTCTGCCATAAATGTGTTGAAATATGTCCCTCTGAAGCGATTTCACCTATAGTAAAGTTTCCTGAAAAGGTGGAAAAGGTACCGGAGAAGGTACCGGAATCGCCGCTAGAAAAAGCTGGCTTACTGAGGTATAGGACTATTCAAATTGATAGAAACATATGTACCGGATGTACTTTGTGTGCTAGAGTATGTCCTACGGAAGCTATAACAATGAAGGATGTTGCTGGAAGGCTTTTACCAATATACAACATCAACAAGTGCCTGTTTTGTGGACAATGCTATGAAGCATGCCCGGTAGATGCTATAAAGTTCCTACCTGACCTACCGCCACCACTACGTAGGAAAAAGAGATAATTGCCTATTTTACCTTACTTATACATTTTAAGGTCCACATGAATGATTGTTTACGGAGTTTTCGAAGAAATTAAGGATAGAATATCTAGTATTTTATCAGGTAAAAGAGCTTTCATACTAGGTATTGGTAATGAGCTTCGAGGAGACGACTATGTAGGATCATATATAGCCTTAAACCTTAAGTTAAGAGGCCTAAAAAACGTTGTTGATGCAGGTCTTTCTCCGGAAAGCTTCTTAGAGGTAGCGGCAAGAACAAGACCTGATGCAGTGGTTTTTATAGATGCTGTTGAAGCATCGCTAGAGCCTGGTACTATAGTTTTCGCTTCCGTGGAGGAGGTAGAGAAATCAGAGATAGTTTTTCCTACAACACATAAGCCATCGTATTCGATGCTTTACAGATACCTTAAGTTTAGATTACCTAAAGCTGAACAGTATCTACTAGGTGTTCAAGTAGTTGATACAAGTTTTGGGAAAAATATGACGGAAACTATTAAGCGTATTGCAGATAAGCTCATAGATTTTCTCAGTACATTGGTTCAATAAGTTAATGTTTAAATACGGGCTAATTAGTAGAAAATTTTTAGGTGGCTGTGCATATGCAGGTTAAATATCCTACACCTAAAATACCTGCACCTAGGGTTTCCCTATGGAAACTTAGGCTTTCAATGATAGGAACGATGGCTGCAATAACAGCCATAGCTACGTTAGTTTTTGTTACCATTCTTACATGGTTAAACATAAGCTTCTACGGTTTCTACGGAATAATAGGTTTCATAGTTGCTTTCCACCTTTTCCAGTGGATTATAGGGCCATACGTAATTGATGCTGTATATCATGTAAGACCTTTAAGTAGACATGAACACCCAGAACTCCATGACATCGTAGAGAAAATAGCTAAGAGAAGCGGACTAAAATACGTACCTAAGTTAATGATAGCTGAAATAGATATACCGAACGCATTTGCCTATGGAAATCCATTTACAGGTTATAGGGTTGCTGTTACAAGAGGCTTGCTAGAAACTTTGCCTTTAGATGAGGTTGAAGCAGTTCTAGGTCATGAATTAGGTCATCTGAAACATAGAGACGTAGTTGTAATGTTAATGATAAGTATAATACCTGCTATAATTTACTACATAGGGTACGTACTTTACGTTTCAGGATGGTTTAGCGGTTTTAGAAGGGAGAGAGAAGGTGGAGGACCATTATTGCTACTCGTAGGAATATTATTAATGGTGGTAAGTTACTTACTAAACTTGTTCGTATTTTACATGAGCAGACTCAGAGAATACTACGCTGACAGTCATGCAGCATTAAACGTTGCTAATGGTGCAAGAAAACTGCAAAGAGCTCTAGCGAGAATAATGTACTATACCAGTAGAATGAGAAGATACATAGTTGAAGGAGGTAAATCCTATAGTCACTTCAAAATGTTCTTCATTACAGACCCTGATAAACAATTAAAGGCTAGATACATTAGAGACATAGACCAGTTAGTCGAAGATATAAAAAGACAAAAACCAAGCATTCTTGAGGAATTATTCAGTACACATCCGCATCCAGCAAAAAGGCTTAGACACTTAGATAAGTTTATTACAAGAACATAAAACTATCTATTTTCAAATTCACAGTATTTATCTCCTTTAGCAACACATTTTGTTTCATAAACAGTCACTTCTTTTTTAAATACTGTAGAGAAAATTCCCCCTAGAACACCTCTAAGGAAATGGCTTGCAGGTTTAGACGACACTGAATTTGTACATTCAATAGAGTTATAAATTTTCACAGTAGCTATTCGACTCATTGGTGAGAATAACCTTATATTATAACTTCCGAAAAGCCCTAAGTATTTTAAATATTCTAGAGATGCTTTAAGTATGTCTTCGGGTTCAAATTTTTCATTTTTTAACATTGTTCCTAAAACATTACCCATGTGATAACCTATGTGATATAGAAAAACCGAGGCTGCAACACCCCATTTACTCTTTAGGTCTTTAAGCGCTTTTTTCAAAACATTTACGGGAAATACTGAAGCTTTACCCATACCGTAGGATAACACTATTGCAAATGGATATGGATTTATTACCATATTTCCTACATTATTTATTCCGTAGTTTATTTCTAAAACTCCTTTAATACTCCTTAGTTCTCCAACTATGTGTTCCAGGGGTTTTTTAATATTAGTAATGTCGGCTAAGAATATCCAATATCCAAGGTTTTTATTTACGGAATGTACACCATAAAGTATGTTTATGTTGTTTTCGAAAAATACTTTAGCTATTTTAGCTATCATTCCAGGCATGTTTCTCAAAATAAAGCTAAAGAACACTAGCTTCTCATCAGAATCTCGCTTGGCTATTGTAGGTAAGTATATGTCTGTCAACTATTCAACACCATGCTTTCAAGAGAAGGTGTACTATACTTTAAGTTAAATAACGTTTAAGTACATTTAAAAATGTACACAATATTGTTCTAGCAGTGAGAGAAAATGCCTAAAATTCTGGTCACGGAATTCGTTTCGAGCACTAGTCCTCGCGATGAAGCTTCTATTAGAGCATACTGGGAACTAGTGCTCGAAGGCTTTTCCATGGCGTACGCAGCAGCTAAAGTTTTAAAGGACGTAGGTGCCGAAGTCCACCTCACTTTAAGCTACATGTTTGAGAACATGAAACTCCCCTTCAGAATAGTGATTATAGGGAGGAAGAAAAATTATTTTGACGTACTTGAAAAAATTGAAACCTTATATGATTACGTGCTTCTCATAGCCCCGCCTAGGGAGCTTATAAAGGCCTCAAAAATAGTTAAAGATAAAATACTAGGTCCAACACATGATTGCATACTTACCTTCTCTAATAAAAAGAGTACGTACAAGTTCCTTGAAGAACACAATATACAGGTGCCTAGAACTAAGTATTTACGTAAGGGAAGGACATTAGAGGGAGAAAGCATACCCTATCCTGTTGTTGTTAAACCTATTGATATGGCTGGTGGAGCAGGTATAACTTTAGTGAAAACAGCAGATAATTTGGAATATGCGTTAAACCGTGCATGGGATAATACTTTTTCGGAGGAAATAGCTGTCCAGGAATTTTTAGTAGGAGTACATGCAAGCATATCCGTAATATCCGATGGTTTCAACGTATACTTCATTTCTAATAATATTCAACTAGTAGAGGTAGGTGGTAAAGGAGAATTAAAATATTATGGTGGAATAACCCCGCTAAGGAATAGTGAAATGTTAGAGAAATCACTAAGTATTATAGACAAAATACTTAAAGGGTGTAATTGTCTCAGAGGATATTTCGGATTAGATGTAGTATGGGTTGGCTGGAGACCTTACGTTGTTGAAGTGAACCCGCGATTAACAACGTCGTTTATAGGGTTAGCTGAAGTGCTAGGCGAGGATCTCGGCAGGCTTATTCTATACTCCGTAGGTGAGGAGAAGTTTTATAGAAAAACACGTTTCAACTTCGAGAAATACTCTTACTATGTAATATTAGATAAGATAGTGAAAGCCCTGCCTCATGAAAAAATTCTTCGACTAAGAAAGTCCAATAGAAGTATCGTTACCGGTGTAGTAGAAAACATAGGTGATGCTTTTCTAAGGGTAAGAGAGCTTAGAAGTAGTAGTAAGGCTTAGTTACTATTCCTTTATGTAAAGAGGTTGCTACAAGAGCTTTATTCACACCTACTCTGCAAAGATTTTTCAAATCCTCTAATCCTCTAATGCCTCCGCCAACAGCTACTTCCCTACTTAGGCAATTCTCTACAACAATCTTGGCAAGACCAGTATCGGGTCCTTTAAGAATCCCTACAGCATTCAGGAATAGTATTATGACTCCTTTATATTCTATATTCTTTATTACGTTTAGAACATCATGTACGCTGTAATATTTCTTCTTAAATTTTACTTTGCCGTAGAACGTATCTAGACTGATGTATCGTTCTCTAAGCTCTGCCAGATCTCTGGGTTTTTCTAAATACTCTGTACCAATTACCATTGTTAGTTTTCCACTATCCTTCATTAATAATCCTTTAACACCTACATCAGCTAAGACCTTAAAGCCTAGAGATAAGGCCTTATATATTACGTTGCTATTTTCTCCTATTCCAAGTATGGAATCTAAGTCTGCAATGTAGATCTCATCGAAACTCATGTTCGCCAATTTTTCAAGTAAAGCATAAGGGTTCGATGTATTTACAAGAACACTATTGGTTAATGGTTTGTATTTCTCTCTAATTCCTGCAACAGCATGAACAATAAGTCCATTCATGATATCTAATACTGGAACAACTTTTATCTTCATAAACTCGCCTACTAATAATTTTTCAGACAAACGTTTTATTTTCTAATGCAAGCTAAAACTTTCCGGTGAAAAGCTGTGGAGATTCTAGGCTTGGACATCGGCGGAGCCAATTTAAAAGCAATTAAGCTAAACGTTTCAAACGGGAAAATATATGCTGAAAAGATAATTAGAGAATATTTTCCTGTATGGATTTTAGGTAGGAGCGGGGTAGTTGAAGGTCTTAAGAAGCTAAAGGAGAGCATTGATCCTTCTCCGAACTATATTGTTTCTACTACTATGACTGCGGAGCTAAGCGACTTATTTAGGAATAAAAGTGAAGGGGTAAGGTTCATAGTGGAAACGGTTGAAAAGGTGTTCAGCGATGCTTCCCACAAGTTTTACGTCAATGATAAAAGTAAACTTGTAGAATGCAGTGAAGCATACAAAAACCCTCTAGAGATTGCAGCTGCAAACTGGGCTGCTTCAGCATGGCTCATATCTAAAAAACTTAGAAACTGTATTTTCATTGACATAGGAAGTACAAGCACAACCATAGTTCCAATAGTAAACGGAGAGATCAATGTGAGAGGATATACTGACCCGGAAAAACTTGTTTATGGTGAACTAGTATATCTAGGTGTTCTTAGGACCAATATTTGCTCCATAGTAGACAAAGTTCCATATAAGGGATTGCTCGCACGTGTTTCCTCAGAGAAGTTTGCTTTATCAGGAGATGTATGTTTGGTTTTAGGCAAGATAAGTGTTAAGGACTACACTACTGAAACAGCTGATGGTAGAGGTAGAAGCGTAAGAGAGTGCTTAGATAGGCTTTCTAGGGTTCCATGCGCTGATAACGAGATCTTGAATGATTATGAAATTCTTGAGATTGCACGTTACGTGTACGAATCTATGGTGTTTAGAGTTTTTGAAGCTCTCGTCCAAGCGAGGTCTAGAATAGCTAGTTTAGGATATAATCCCAGCATCTTTAAGGTATGTACAGCAGGTCTAGGCTCATTCTTAGCTAAAGAAGCAGCTAAGAGAGCAGGGTTTAAAGACATAGTCGATGTTTCAAGTATTTATGGTAAGAAGATTTCCCATATTTTGCCAGCGTATGCTGCTGCACTAATGGCATTAGAGGTTTTAGGGAAATGAAAACTTTAGTTATTAAAGTAGGAGGCAGTTTGCTAAGATTACCGGTAATCCTAAGTAATATTGCAAACATACTAGCTGGGCTGAAACCAGGAAAAGTAATTGTTCCTGGAGGTGGTATTTTCGCTGATGTTGTTAGAAAATTATTCGTAGAACATAAGATTACCTCTGAAGAAGCTCACTATATGGCTATAAAAGCTATGGAAATATATTCTGTAATGTTATCTTATAGGATAAGAAACTCTAAGCTATGTTCAACATTAGAGGAGATAGTTTCAACGTTAAGTGAAGGAAAAATAGCTATAGTACTACCATACGAGATAATTAGGAAAGTAAATATTTTACCCGAATCTTGGAGCATTACCGGCGATTCCATAGCTGTTCTCATAGGTATACTGTTGGGTGCTGACCTAGTAGTGTTGTTGAAGAATGTTGATGGAGTATATGTTAATGGTAAAGTGGTTAAAGAGCTAAGGGCAAGTAGTATTTCAACACTTAAGGGATACGCCGATGACTATGTGCTAGAGCTTATTAGACGATTTAAGGTTAAAGTAGCTATAGTTAACGGTTTAAAACCAGAAATTCTGAAGTACTTAGTTAGCGGAAGAAAATGTCCTCAACCATACACTCTAATTACCGCTTAATTTTCTCCCTTACAGCATATTCAACTATTTTCTTAGCAATGTCAATTTTTGTTACCCTCTGAATACCTTTCCATCCGGGTTGACTATTGACCTCTATAACATATTTTTCCCCCTCAACCTCGACAATATCTACTCCAGCTACATCACAGCCTACTATTTTCGCCGCTTTTACAGCTATTTCACTTACCTCATCGGTTATTTTGAGAGGTTTAGGTTTCGCCCCTCTTGCTATATTCGTCTTCCATGAACCTGGGAGCTCCCTGTACATTGCTGCTACAACATTTTCACCTACAACAAAAGCTCTAATATCTCTACCTCCGTGCTTTAGAAATTCTTGAAGGTAAAGTACGTGCCTAAGATACCTTAAATCAGCTAGTACTCTCCATGCAAAATCCCTATCTTTTAACAGAAACGATCCTAAGCCCTTAGAGCCGAATAGTGGTTTCACTACAATACCTTTTTCGAAGCTAAGCCTTTTCACTGCTTCATTAACATTCTCCGTAACTATAGTGTAAGGTACTTTTATCCCGTTTTTCGATAGAAGCGCTAAAGTTCTATGCTTATTTATAGCTATCTCTATTGCCTTAGGAGAGTTAATTACAGGTACTCCAAGGTTTTCTAGCAAATGCAGAGTATCCATTCTGAAAAATGCTTGCTCAAAAGATAGTCTGCCTAAAGGCCTAACTATTAATGCTGAAAGTTTTTCACCTAGGTCAACGTTGTTTGAGAAAACTTTGTACCCGTTTTTACATATTTCCGTGTACAAGCTTCTGAAATTAAATGGAAATGGTTCATGACCTAGTTCTATAATTGCCCTTGTTAATTGCGTCGTTGCCCATCCATGAATATTCCTAGTAACAATACCTATGGTTACCATAGGCTAATCTACCGTTTAAAAAGTAGGGAAAGGAAAGTAATAAAAAAGACTATTTTACTTCTTGAAATGATACACTTCTCTTTAGAACTTCAGCGTTTATGTATCCTGCTTTAAATGTTGAACCTGTTTTCACATTAAATACGACGTACATTGCTGGTGCGAATAGGTTCGGATCTATTTTGTAGAAGTCGAAGCCCGCCTCCTTAAATGCCTCATAGAATGGTTTACCGTAGTCTCTTGAAGTACATGATGGTGCTTTCTTCAGGTATTCAACTATTTCACTGTCCTCGGCATTTACGAAGTATGTTGCTACTCCTCCGTAAAGTATCATGTCGTTTGTTCTACCCATAGCTACTGTGGGGTCTGGATGTGGTGGCGCTATTGGTGCTTCTCCCTGGCCTGCAATGAACCTGTTTAGATGGAAACCTATGGTGTGTAATTTGTGAATTCCTGTTTCAACTATTCTAGCGCTTATCTGTACTGAACCTGCTATGCTCTGGGTTGGTGTTATTATTACTGTTACGTTTTGCGGTTTTACACCGCACTTCTCAGCTATCAGTTTTATAGCTTCCTCTGTAGGATACTTTTCTGCTTCAAGAACTATTAGTGCTTCGTCGTGTTCATCCTTGTACCCTATTTCTTGAAATAGTTTCTTAGGTTTAAGAGCTAGTGCTCTTGCAGGCCCACTACCCATTGCGAAGTAGTCTTTAGTTTTAATTCTCCACCCAGCATACTGAGATGCCATACACGCTATTACTGGGTGGTCCGTGTATACTATGATTGTTGGTAATGCTAGTCCATCGTAGTCTCTAAAGCCTACCTTTATTCTTCCAAGACCTCCCATTGTTGCTTCTGCTACCAGTATTCCTGCATCAATTCCTCCCTTAGCTTCTATTCCTGCATCTATTATTGTCGAACCTGACGGCCCGCTAGCCACTTTGACGTTGTATTCTTTATGGTACTCTATTAGTTTTTGAGCTACTTTAAGACCTAACTTATTTACACTTAAACTATTTCCAACCATTCGTCTTTCACCACACCAACAAATTGCTCATAATATTTAAGGTGAGGATTATTTTTAATTGTAACAAAAACCTTACCGGGTATAGTTATGTTATCTAAAACATCTCCTAAGAATAAGTAGTATGGTCCAGGTATTTTCTCCTTAATGAATTTAGCGTTCTTCTTAATATCTTCAAAGTATAAGCTAGGCGCTATGGATTCAACTCTTCCCAAAATTATTATTTTACCTCCTATCATATGGGTGCCAGGCCATCCGGCACAATTTCCTTTTATGAGAATTTGTCCGCCAGCCATGTGCATTCCTGGTAAAACGCCTACATTACCTTCTACGAGAATTGCCCCTCCTGACATGTGGGCTCCAATTTCCCTTCCAGCATTTCCATGAATTACTATCATGCCTCCAGACATACCGGAGTATAGTTCTTCACCTCTGAGCTTACTTCCAACAAATCCTTCAGCGTCTCCAAAAACCTCTATTACACCTTTCTTCATCTTGGCTCCAAGCCATGGTCCAGCATTTCCTTTAATTATTAGTGTTCCCCCTTTCATCTTAAACCCGGCTAATGGTCCTGCATCTCCTTCAACAATTATTTTTCCGGCAGACATCTCCTCTCCAATACGCCTAATCCTACATGAACTGCCTTGGAAAATTATTTCCTGATCTGATGGTTTGCTTGCTATTTCACCTGAAACTTCAAATAGTTCCCCTAAAGTTCTCCTTCTATTTCCTTCATAAACTCTTATCTTTAAAACTTCTTCTAAGGACAAGCCAGCTATATTGTTAGGTATAACTTTTTCTACTTCAACCGGTATGTTGAATTCGTATTTTGGTTTAAGAATTAAAGTTGCCATGCTATAAATCACCTCGTTTTTAACCCGGTGTTAAAGCGTATGGTTTATGTAGCTCATTTTCTAATATTACATAGTTGTTAAATGTGATAGTGTACCATTCATTGAATTTTGCTTTAACGTCTTCGAGGACTTCATGCATTATTACAGGGTCTACTTTAGCCTTAGTGTAGTATGTTTTACCGTAAACCGTATTAACAACTTTGCCATCCTTAACCACTATTTCCCCGCTTTTTATCGTGTATGCAGCATACTTTATTGCCTTAATTAGTTTCTTATAGTCTCTCGTAGGATCATATGTTCTTGGGTCAATATCGTATATTGCTATGTCAGCATCCGCACCTACACCTAAATGTCCTTTGAACTTGTCAACACCAATGATTTTAGCTGGTGCTACTCTTGTACATAGGATAAATTCTTCAAACGTGTATTCTCTATCTATGGCTGGTAATGATAGCTTCTTTAATGCTCTCTTGTTTAGTTTCTTCATTTCATCTTCTCTAGCTTTCTTGCTCATAAGCCAAGCTATTATTTGAGGATATCTTGTGAATGGACCGGCATTCGGGTGGTCTGTTGAAACAACAACCTTACTAGCATCTTTAATTAGTAATGCTAATTCTAAACCTATACCCCATTGGATAACGTTTGTGTAAACATGCCTTCTAAACGTGTAGGGAACAACGCCTGAAGCTGTCTCGTTTTCAACGTCTCCTGCAGCCCACTTCCACTTAGCTATGTGGTAAAGCACGTACTCCCATGGAGCATCAGCAGTCATGGTTACTGTAGGCATGAAAACTACTTGACCCATATCGAACGTTACACTATCTAAAGAGTTAATTAGCTTAGCTAATTCCTCAGCACCTGAAGTCATTGTAGCATAGGAATCTCCCTTAAATGCATTGAACTGTATGTGAGCTAAATGTATGCTTAAACCTCTCTGATTAACAATATCCGCTACAGCTTTTATCGTATTTATTGTCGAAACGTAGTTCCCTGGAACACCAAGCATATTAGCATGAACGTGTATTGGATGAGGTATTTTCAAATCTCTAACAGCATTAGCTAAAGCAACTAGAATGTCTCTAGGTGTAACAGAAGTTCCTGGAATAACCTCGTCAACATCAAGAGGTTTCGTAGCAACACCTCTACTCCAAGCTTCAGCAGAACCTGGGTCTACAAGTTTAACGGCATATGATTTTGTTGCTTCAAGAATCCAAGCTATAAAAGCATCTATTCTTTCCTGTTCTTTATGTTCAATATATTCCAGAATAAACCAGTTAGAGTCTAGAAGTAAATTGACCCCTTTATCTATTATTGGTGTGTCATCTAATTCGTGATGTGTATGTCTAGTGTAAATTGGTGGGCTAGCGGCTTCCATAACCATGGTCCAGCCCATACGAGCATACTTATAACCTATCGTCGTAACTGAAGGCACAGCAATACCTGTACCCGAACGTTTAACACCGGGTACTGCTACTACTCTACCTCTCTTCTTATAATGATCATTAGGCATTAATAGTCTTCCCGTAGAGACCTTGGGACCCGCTATATGAGAATGTATGTCTACTCCTCCAGGTACTACGAGCTTACCTGAAGCATCAATAACTTTAGCGTATCTTAAATCTACTTCTTCTGGTGGAACTATTTTTCCATCTTTAACTCCTATGTCCATAACTTCTCCATGAACATTGTTTAGCGGGTCTATTACGTAGCCGTTTTTAATGAGTATTTGAGTCATTTACTTTTTCACCCCAAGTTTCTCCTTAACTTTTTCAAGAAGCATACGTACTATTTCTTCATCGCATAAAACTCCCGGTGGTGGATCAACTATTTTCTTTAACCGAATAGGTACTTCGTCCATTCTATAAGCCGTGCCAGGGCATTCTATTCCTACAAATGCTGACGGGATAACTACTTTAGAGAACGCTGCTGTTAATGACCACTTCGGATCTATGGTTATTATAGGTACCTTCATCATGTTCTCAACAACTTTCTTCGGAAAATGTGCAAGAGGGTCGGATGCTATGTTTAGTAGCGCATCAGCTTCACCTCTTAGGAAAATATCTGCTGTTGAAGTTATTCCTGGCTGGTATCTTGGATATTTTCTTGAAAAGTCAACAGCGTAAGGATAGCCTGTGGTCCATATCATTACAAGGTCTGCTCCAGTAACGTTAAAATGGCCTCTCATAGGTATGATAACCCATTTTGATATGGTGTTCAAGTCGTGTAATAATCTAAATAATTCTTCAAAGTTCTTCTCTTTAGCACCACTCATAGTTAGTCCTACACCAACAAACATTACTCCGAACCTGGCTGACATTAGGGTGTCAGCCAGTTCAACAACTTTCTCCCTAGGTACTCCGGCTATTACTGGAGCTTCAAGCTCCTTACCTTGTACAAGGAGTCTTAACGCTACTAGAAGTTCGAAATCTTTACCTGGTTCAACCTGTATGAACATGTCTGCGTTTCTTGCTGCTCCTGTTTTCCTAACATCAATGACAATTAGTTTTCTATCCTTCCTGCCTTTCCTAAATCTACCTATGGATGTAAACGAGTATCTGGTTGGATGCATTGGGTGGGCTTCAGTTACGTTAGAACCCCAGTAAACTATTACGTCAGCTCTGTTCTTTATTTGACCGAGAGTAGATTTTGGCATACCTATTTCGTGGAATCCTAAAGCCGTAGGTCCATGGCAGAATGTTGCTGTTTGATCAAAAACTCCTCCTACTATTTCGGCTAGTTCTAAACCTAACCTAATAGTTTCAATACTTGTAGAAGACCAACCATAAAGTACAGGGTATTTAGCGTTTACAAGAATTTCAGCCGCCTTCTCTATAGCCTTCTCTAAAGGTACTTTAACAAATTCTCCATTAACTTTTATTCTCGGTTCCAAAATTCTACTTTCATAAATTCCCATGAACTTGGATAAGCTTAATGGGCATGCATTCACTACTTTAACTATTCTATTACCATAAACATTAATTATTAAATTATCACATAAGCAGCCACAGAATGGACATACTACGTCAGTAAATCTTTTTACTTCGCCTTTAGCTTCAACCTCCAAGGATGTACCTAGGTTAGGTAGAGGCTGGCCATCATAACCGTAGATTTTACTTAGAGGTGTTACTGGCTCATCGGTTTTCATGACCTTTACGGGGATACTTTTGAAACCGGGCATTCCTGTGCTATCTGTTCTAGGCTCAACAACGCATTCTGCCCAAGGACCCATAGGGATAAATATAATGCCCTCAGGGACCTCGGCACCTACCTGCGCTTTAACGACAACCTCTCCTCCTGGACCCATGACTTTAACTGTGTCTCTGCTTTTTACACCTAATTTGGCCATGTCCTTAGGATTAAGTCTTGCTACTGCAACGTATTCCTCATAGTGTTTTGACAGTTTTTCCTCTATTTTAGTTCCTTGCAGTATTGTTCTCCCAGTTACTAAAATAAGGTTAAGTGAGTTTATTTGTTTAGACAAAAGTCCTTCACCTTGGCTTCTCAATTAACTTCTTCTTACTTAGCGTTCTTCCAGTTGAGTGATGTGGAGTTCTCAACACTATGTCTTCTGCTTTCTCAAGCTCTCTCGCTTCTTCGGCAAGTTTTGCAGCTATTCTCAGCATTTCATGGCCTGCCGCAGCTGTTATTATGTAGCGTTCTGGCTCCTGAATGACGAAGCATGCTTCGGTTGTTAGAGATGCTACTCTCCTAGCTATTTCATATGCTGCAATAGCTTTAGCTTTAGCATAGGGGTTTGTGAAGCCTCCGTGTTTTTCAATAGCGTTCTTATCTATCTTCAGCTTTGGGAGCTCCGGTTCTTCATCTTTCTTTAAAGCATCTATTACCTTGTCTATAGCTTCAGTAACTATTCTTAAAGCCCCTGTTGCTGATAGCACATTTAAGACGTAGGCGTTGAATAATGCCATTTCTGTTGGGTCTAAGAATTCTCTCCTAGCACCTATCATAGGGTCTCCGTAGACTATTATGTACCCGTACCCTTCTGCTTCAAAGTCTTTGGCAGCCTTCTTTGTTGGCTCATCAGAAATGATTATTACCCTCTTACCTGCCTCCTTAAGCTTCTTAGCTATTTTCTTTATTACTTTAACATTAGCCGGTGCCGTCACAATGTATAGGTCATGGTTTGCTTCTATAGCCGTCTTCAATAAGTTTTCGTCAACAACCATTTTCGCCCCTGTCCCATAGACTCTAACATCAACATCTTTTCTATCAGCTCTTTCATCAAGCAAGTACTCTAGAATCACTGACGTCCCTATGGCGCCGGGCTTTATAATACCTATTTTAACAACCTTAGCTTCTTCGCTCATGAGAAATCACCTTAAAAGTTTATGTTTTCAACAGTCTTTAAGGCTTCCGTAAGGTAGATTTTGTATTTCCCTAGTTTTCCACCGAAATTACCAGCAGTTATTTTAACTATTCCCGGAACCTTAACCGCAGCCTTAATAGCTACACCCATTGCTTTAGCCACAGCCGTTGGAGTCAAGCCGTTGATAACTATTTCATATACGCTCTTAACCCTCTCAGGAATTTCACTGTCAGGAGCTACTCCTCTAAGTGTTGGACAGTACTTATGGTTTGTTGTAGCTATTAACTTAGGATATTTCATAGAGCCCGGTTTAGACCCTGCTCTAACAACACCACCAGGGAATGGTGTAATAACGCCAGTAACGTATTTATGTATTGCTTCTACAGCCTTAGTTGCTGCTTCAAGCCCAGCGTCCATGTTTTCTGCAAGTATGAAAATGTTTCCTCCGGCAACACCTTTAACAACAGCTATTGTTTCTTCTATCATGAATTCTCCTTCCATAACGGGAACAACCCACATTGTCCTACCGAACATCTTGACTTTTCTCTGATAGCCGTCGCCGAACATTGCTATTACGTCACCTACTCTCATTTTCCTCTTAACAGGGGGCAATCCATCAAAAGCTCTTGTTGTTGGCGCTGTTAAAATACATTGACTTAGCCTAGCTATCACTTGCTGCCTTAGCTCAGGATAGGATTTTTGAAATATCTGAATTAATACTCCTGGTCTTTTGTCCGGTGTTTTCTCTGGAGGTACAAATTTTTCTATACCTGATTCAGCAGGGGACATTATTATTGATGATCCGAAGCCTGTTGCCTCCAGCCCTGCAATTTCAGCCCACTTATAGTCTTTAGCGGTTATTAGTACTCTTGCAGCGTACATGGGAAAGGCTTCGGCGAAGGTCTCTTCTATTTCAACCCCATTTAGCTTCATGAATAAAACCCTTATGGATTATGTTTTCAGACCTTTATTAACTCTTCCATAAGTTGGGTATATGTAGCTAACGAATAGGAATTAAAGGTAAAATAGCTTTTATGGGAAACAGCTCAGAAATTCTTGAGAATTAGGGTTTAGGAAATTTTTCTTTAAGCTTTCTTTTAGCAACTTTCTTCGCTTCCTCAAGTATGTTTTTAGCTTCAGCAGTTACGTAGGGGGCTTCAACGGTAAAGTTCAATCCCTCAATAGACAAAGACTGTGCTAAGTCAGTTAAGGAATAATGTACATCTTCTAGTTCCAAAGAAACTTCAGGCATAATATTTTTCATTGATTTACTCAGTTCCAAAACTACAGGTTCTAATTGGGCAACTACTGTAGCTGCGTTTTGAGCATGCATTATGGTCTCTAATCTTAGCAATACCTTTTCGAGGGCAAGCTTAGAAACAGTTAGTGTCCCTATAATTTTCCTTAACTCAGCTAGTTCATTTGCATAAATTGCGGCTCTGTGCTCATCTCCTCTAAGCTTAGATTTCACAATTTCATCATACAGTCTTTTCTCTCTGTCTTCTAATTTTGTGAGAAACTTGTTTATTTTAGCTATTTCACTGTTTAGTTTATATATGGAGCGGGTGATTTTCTCCCCTATATTTTTGCTCTTTAGAATACGCTTCAACTCCTCATCTTCGCTCTTACTTAGAAAATAAATCACTTTAAGCCCCTAAAATAACTACACTATTTAGGTTGTGTTTTAAATTTAATGGGTAAATAATATACGTTTCTAACTACTTTACACATAATAAAATTGCCTTCTTAAGCTCCCTAACTTTATCCTTAGATATTCTTCCCAGCCTACCTCCGCTGCATGCAGCTGTCCTAACACCTATAACGTCGAAGCCAAGTTTGTAAGCTAGTTTTACATGTTCCTTTCTTAACCCCCCTGCTAATGCTACTATAAGCTCTCTTTCCTTAGCCTTAACTACGAACTGTTTAAGGTAACCTAGTGTTAAATGGTCGAAAGTATTTGTTCCATCTTTTACCCTAGTGTCTATCATAACACCGTCAGCCTCAACCTTATAAGCTATTTCAGGTAAGTTAAGCGGGTTAATAGATTTCACTCTTTTAAAATCAGCATATCCTACTAATATGACTTTAGAGTGGCCTGCCTCCTTAGCTCCTTTAACAACGTTTTCTGCAATATCATAAGCGGCATTTATGCCATTAGTTTCAATACCTACTTTAATGTAATTTAATTTCATTAATGCTAAGAAATATGCTGCAATCCTAACCGTTGACGAACAGCACTTAACATCTCCTACTGCAGCACTTAACTCACACTTAACACCCATAGAGTTTGCTATGTTTACAACTTTCTTCACTACCCCGGGTTTAGGGGCACCTAAACTTCCTGCTGATGGATCTTTAATGTCTACTATGTCGGCTCCACCCATAACTGCGTCGTAGAATTCTTCAGGATACCATATTGATACCAAAAGCTTCATAACTACACGCTCCACATATATGCGGTAGCGGTAACCCCGAACTCGTAAGCATAGTGAGTGTTTGGATACGTTAATATTTAATTTAAGTAATCTATATAGAATTACCTGGTACTTGGGAAGAACAATCATGTAGCGTAAGGGTCTTTACTTTAGAGATAAAGTAAGTATGGCTATTGTCATAGTTTTCATAATAGTTTTCTTCTATAACTCTTCCTTCACCAATAGTTGACTTAATAACAACAGACAAGAACTTATCAGGTGAAGCTAAGAACTACGCGTTAAGCGACTTTATAATAGTGAAGAAGGTTTCCGGTAGAGCTAGAGTTATTTGGCGTACCCCTGAGCAGCTCAGCTCTCCTGAATACTTGCGTCTGAACATTGTATTTTACCTAGTTTCTTTTATTGCTATACAGATGCTGGTGGCTAATATTAACGTGGGTAAAGTTTAAAAGACAATATTGTAGAATATGCGAAATCTGTTATTGTGCCATTACTTTTAGCAGGAATACTGAGCGTTAATAGATTATTTGAGTCTATAGGGTATTACTATGCTAAACTAGTGTTCACCAAACTCGATATGAAGCCTCAAGAAGAGTATGCTAAAGCTCTAGCATTATATTTTCTTTCACAGTACTCTGAAAAATGGATTATATTTTTAGGATTCATAAGTTTAGCTACGTTCTTTATACTAAGATCTATTAATAGAGATACTATTCCAGGTACGCTCTCTGAGACACTTAATTTTATAGTGCTAAGTACGTTCTATTTTTCATCCTATGTCCTAATGGTACACATGATACTATTCCGTGAATACTTATTTAATTACATTCTAGCCTTCTTTGCTATGTTACTTCCCGTAGTTAGAACAGCGTTGATTGTTAAAGTTTCTGAAGGTGTTTAGCTTCTCTACGGGTTCACATATAATCTCACGATCATGATGTTATCGTAAATGGGAAATATTAGTGATGAGAGTTTCCCTTAGGTTTTCGATGGTTTACACTAAATAGTATCGTATAAGATTCCATAAATACTTGTTCTGAGTTATCGTATTAAGGGTAGGTACTTAAATGCTAGACCCATACGCTATAAGAGATGATTTCCCCATATTTAACGTTAAAATTCATGGTAAGCCCTTGGTTTATTTAGATAATGCAGCTACAAGTCATAGGCCAAAACAGGTTGTTGAAGCTATCAAGAGGTTCTATGAGGAATATAATGCAAATGTTGAAAGAGGACTACATTATTTAAGTCAGAAAGCTTCTGAAATATATGAAGAAGCTCATGAAGTTGTAGCTAAGTTTATTGGTGCCCGAAGCTGGGAAGAAATAGTTTTTTCATATAACAGTACATATGCTTTAAATATGCTTGCCTTAATGCTAGGCTTTAGCCTTCTTAAAAAAGAAGATGAAATACTAATCACGATTATGGAACACCATAGCAACATACTCCCATGGAGATCCGTGGCTGAAAAAATAGGTGCTAAAGTTAAATACGTTACAATAAAGAGCGATTACACGCTTAATTATAAAGATTTGGAAAATAAAATTTCCGATAAAACGAAAATCGTCGCTATAACCCAAATGTCTAATGTTTTAGGCACGATAAACGACATAAAATATGCAGCTAAGTTGGCACGTAAAGTTGGCGCCATAGTTGTTGCTGACGGTGCCCAATCTGTCCCCCACATGCCAATTAATGTTAGAGAACTGGGTGTAGATTTTCTCGTCTTTAGTAGTCATAAAATGCTCGGACCTACGGGTTTAGGTGTTCTTTATGGAAGGAAAGACCTCTTAGAAGAATTGAAACCTGTAATTGCTGGTGGAGGAACGATAAAAGATGTTACTTTAAAGGATGTTAGGTGGGCAGAATTACCTGAGAGATTTGAAGCAGGTACTCCCCATATTGCAGGCGCTATAGGCTTAGCTGAAGCGATAAGGTATTTAGAGAAAATAGGCATGGAGAATGTGAGAGAACATGAAAAGCAATTAACAGAATACGCTCTTAAGCTCATGAATGAGGAATTGGAGGGTTTTGTGACCCACTATGGGCCAATGGATTTAAATGTTAAAGGAGGTATAATAGCATTTAATGTTAAGAACTACAACCACCATGCAGTAGCCGCTTTTTTAGATACCGAAGGTATTGCTGTTAGAAGCGGGATGCACTGTGCTCATCCATTACATCACCACTTAGGTTTAAAGGGAACAGTTAGAGCAAGCTTTTACCTATACAACACTCGGGAAGATGCTGATGCTTTAATTGATGCTTTGAAGAAGTTAAGAAAAATTAGTAAGTAATTACATATTTCTAATAAACTATAAGCGTAAATTCGTGAAGCAAATTGTTGGAGAAAATAATGTTAGCTGTTATAGGCGAAATTAAGCATGGGTGTTTTACAACAAAAGATGTGGTGGATATTCTCAAAATAAAGTACCCTAAAATATATAGGTTAATAGTTAAGAAGTATGGCTACTCGGGATACAGTTTTAGATGCTATATAGCTGCTTCTCTTAGAGCATTAGTTGCTAAAGGACTTTTAATTAGAGGAAAAAGTACTTGTAAGGGTAAGAAGGGGTTTAGAAAAACACCCAAAGGTATTGGATGGAGTTCTCCATGTATTGCTGAATGGTGTAAAACTCAGAAAACATTACCTGAATTTCTTTACCATAAATAGTCCTTTTAGGATTAAAGTTATAAATTACCTTAAACTCTATGTTTTCGGGTGTTCTTATTGGAAAAAAGAAGTATCGTAATTATTGGTGGAGGAGCTGGAGGTTCTACTGTTGCTTCGTTTATCAGAAAGTTTGATAGGAAATCTGAAATAACAATTTTTGAAGCAGGAAAGTGGCCTACATATTCTCCTTGCGGTATGCCATTCGCACTAGCGGGCACAGTGAAGGGTTTTGATAAACTCATAGAATTAACCCCAACGTACTTTGAAAAATTAAAAATAAATTACCATTTAGAAACGAAAGTTACAAAAATAGATTATAAAGGGAGGAAGATAGTTTATGTGAAAAATGGCGAAGAGTTTGAGAAAGATTTTGATGTTTTAGTTATAGCTACTGGTAGTAAAGGTAGGAGACTTAAAGTTGAAGGATCAGATTTGAAAGGAATATTTACAGCTAAAACTATGGACAACTTCAAGTCTATCGATGAGTACATTAGAAAAAGAAATGTTAAGAAAGCAGCCATAGTTGGCGCAGGTTTCACCGCAGCTGAGGTTGCTGAGGCATTAACTATGAGAAACATTAAGACATATGTTCTTCATAGGGGAGAAACTATTTTAAGGAAACTATTTGACAAAGACTTCGCTAAGGCAATTATGAACGCTATGTCAGCTCATGGAGTAGTGTTTATGCCTGGACGCCATGTTCAGAAGTATGTTGGAGAAAATGGTTATGTAAAGAAAGTATTCACGGAGGAAGGTGACATATTAGACGTAGATATGGTTGTTGAAGCAATAGGTGTAACTCCTAATGTAGAGTTAGCTAGGGAGGCAGGTGTTGAGATAAGTGAGAAGACTGGAGCAATAAAGGTTAATGAGTACATGGAAACAAGCTTAAAAGACGTATACGCTGTTGGTGACTGTGCTTCCTCATTTAATGCAGTAACAGGTGAAGAGGAATCTAGTATGCTAGCTACAACAGCTTTCAGACAAGCAAGAATAGCTGCTTATAATATTTTAGGAAAAAGAGTAAGGTATCCAGGGCATTTGGAGACAACAGGTCTTAAAGCATTTGAACTCTATGCAGGAACAACAGGGTTAATAAATGCCGTAGCTAAAAACAAAGGCATTGACAGCACAGCAGTAACACTAAGTTTACCGTCGAATCCCTACTATTACCCAGGTGCTGTGGACATAAGATTTAAACTCATAGTTAATAAGAGCAATGGAAGGATTATAGGTGCTCAAGCTTTAAGCAGGAAAAACATAGCAAACCTGGTAACGGCAGCTTCATTCCTTATAATGAACAAAATGAATATATTGGATGTAACAGTTATGGAGTGGTGCTATGCGCCGCCACTATCGTATGGCTGGAATGTTATTGTTGAAGCAGCTTTTCAAGCAGCAAAAAGACTGAAAATACTTTAACTAATATATTTTCACTATCTCGTATGTTGTTGTTCTTTGAGCAGGCATTCTACCGGCATCCCTTATTATTCTAATTATTCTTTCTACTGGAAGCCATGTTCCAGATGTCGCTCCAGCAGCTCTTGAAATGTTTTCCTCCATAAGTGTTCCTCCAAAATCATTAGCTCCAGCATTTAGTATTGCCTGAGCATATTTTGGTCCTAGCTTAACCCATGATACTTGAACGTTCTTAATGTAGTTGTTTAGAAATATTCTTGAAACAGCATGAACTTTTAAATCTTCTAAACCGGTGGCGCCAGGTCTAGCTATACCTGACGTGTAGAGTCTTGTTTTATAATGTATGAATGAGAGGGGGACGAACTCTGTGAAGCCATGTGTTTCTTTCTGTATTTCCCTAATTATGTTTAGGTGTTTTGCTTTATGCTCACTAGTATCTACATGCCCGTACATCATTGTTGACGTTGTAGGTATCCCTAAACTATGGGCCGTCTTTATTATTTCAACCCATGTTTTTACGTTTATTTTTCTAGGGCAAATTATTTTCCTAACTTCATCGTCAAGTATTTCAGCAGCTGTTCCGGGCATACTATCTAAGCCTGCTTCCTTGAGCATTTTAAGAGCTTCCCTATAAGATACATCCATCTTAGTTGCGAAGTGATGTACTTCTTGAGGTGAGAAAGCATGTATATGTATTTCGGGCAGGACTTTCTTAATACTCCTTAAAATGTTGAGGTAGTATTCTGGGCTTATCTTCGGATTTATCGCACCTTGAATACATACCTCTGTTGCGCCATGTCTCCATGCTTTAAGAGCTTTTCTAACTATTTCATTTATGCTTAAAATATATGCTTCAGGGTGGCCTACTGGTTTAGAGTATGCGCAAAAGTTACAATTTACCATACATTCGTTTGTGAAGTTAATATTTCTATTTACAACAAATGTTACTATATCTCCTACGGTTTTCCATCTCAAATAGTCTGCTGCGAAAGCCAGTATGTTAATCTCCATGTTTTTTGCTTCAAAAAGCCTAACTGCTTCTTTTTCTGAAATGTCCTTCCCGTCAATAGCTTTATCTATAATATCTGAAAAGTAAGAATCAATACTCTTGATTACTCTTTCAATAAAAGATACAATATCATTTCTCCTATATGTTACCTTTAACATGCCGACTCTTTCTCCGAAATATCTGCTTAGAAGAATTAAGGTTTGGAGTTAAAAAATATTTTTAATTTAAAAAGGTTACTGCCGCTTACTCCTCAACATATTTTCCATAGAACTTTAAGTACCTGCCGGTAGCGTATGCTTTAAGGCCGTCCCTATATATTAGCCCAAATATTAATCCGTATTTCTCATTCTCTGCTTTAAACCTAAATCTTCCCCCTGAATAGTAGAGCCATGTTATATTGAATTCTATTATCTTTGTTTCGTTCTCCAAGGGTACGGTGAACACTACCTTAGCTTCATCGGGCAGATATTCCATATATCCTTCTGTTCTAATGGTAGATCCTGTTTCCGGATCTGTTAATCTAATCTTTCCTTCATACAAGTACTTTACTAGTCCGAATGGGTAGTCGAAGTACACGTATACTTCAACAGTATCGTAGTCTGTTGTTATTGTGAACTTATGTAGTCCTGGTGTTAATGCTGCATTTCTTAAGTATACTCTTAACCTTCTCTCATACCCTGATGGTAGATATATTGGTCTCGAATATATTTCCTCAGTATCGTCTCTAATTATCTTTAATGTTGCTTTTCCTGTAGCTCCGATGTTCTTAAGCTTAATTAGCATTTTCAGAGTTTCTCCTAAGACTAGGCTTTCAGGTGCTTCAACATCGATTATTTTAACTTTAGGCTCTCCAGTTACTAACACTACGACAGGTATCTTGTATAGTAGCCCATAGGTTTCTCCAAATATTCTTATTTCGGCACGATATATGTCTCCCTCTTCAGCGTCTTCGGGGACGGTTATTTCTAGTCTTAGATCATATCTTCTCGTAGGTCTCTTAGTGGATTCAGGCTGTATTGTTAGCCATGGTATTTCCGGTAGAGTATATCTTATTACGTATATGAAGTCGAAGTCTACTGGTTCTGGACAGGTATAGCCATAAGCATTTACGAAGTATTTACCAGGTTTGGGTTTCGAAATTAGCACTTCTTCTTCAGCTGTCGGTGTCAATGACACGCCTACAAGCTCGTCTCCTGCCGATAATATGCCGTCTCCATTAGTATCGTAATATACATACATGTCAATATCTGCATCTGGTACAGAAGCGTTTGTAAACACTAAGTCTAGATAGTCTGCATACTCTTCAACAATTATCGTGGCTATAGTCCTATTTTCATCCTGTAATAGATCTTCGATTCTTAGCGTACTGCTATTTATTGTGACTTCATAGGCTTTAGCACTATACTTATCCGTTAATGTGCTAATTACTCTTACACGTCTTCTAGCTTTAGCTCCTGCTTTGAGACCTAACTCTACTGCTCTTGGTTTCGAGTATATGTAATGTACTGCTCCTTTGAACGGTTCCGCTGTTGTTGAACCATCGAATAGTACATTGTGCAGTATTACCTCGTATAGTCCAGGCATTGTTGGTTCAAACACTATTACCTCTGCTGATGTGTTGGTGTTTGTCTTCCACATGAACCTGCCGTCTTCTAAGTAGCCCCAGTCGCTTTCGGCAATAACCTCTAATGTGTATGGTCCCATAACTTCTGGGCAGTACTGGCTAAACTCGTCAACGTATGGTGCTAGTACATGTACGTTAATATCTGATTTGTCGTTAAGCCAGTCTACAATAGTGAATAGTGTTGGTTCTTTCTCCATTAGGTCCTCTGAAACTTCGAAGAAGAAGAATCTCCAGTCGCCAGTATCTGGTCTCCACCACCAGTCAATATCTGCTCCTAAAGCCTCATTATCGTATAATGTTTCTACCTTAGGAGCTAAGTATTTTCTACCAAACATTCCTCCTCTAAATGTTAAAGGTACTTTAACATTATACAGTACAGGTACTGTAGATTCGCCTCCATAAGCATTTCTAACCTTCAACATAGCATAGTATAGTCCCGGCTTAACATCGTCGGGTAGGTTGAGAGTTACTTCAATACTATCACTGCCAACAGTGGCTGCTACATGTGGGTTATCTATTTTCCTATAGTATTGTACTTCTATCGTTACATTGTATAGTACTACACCTTCATAGTATGGTGCCCAGTAGTCTGCGAAACCTATCACTATTCTCCTGGGAGCATTGCCTATTTTATCAACTTTCATATCAGGATAGCCTATTGTAAGCTCCATTATGTTGCTTTCAGCGTAATCGAACATTAGAATATTTATTTCATCGTCTTCCCAGTCCTCTGGGTAATCGTAGATCCCGTTTTCATTAGTGTCGTTGAACCATATCCCATCACCATTTACATCAACCCATTCGTGAACTGAAAGCATCGGGTATATGTCAGCATAGTGGTCTCCATCAACGTCAAATTGTTCTAATGGTATGACCATTTTAACAACTATCATGTCATAGTTTAATGCATCTTCAGGCAGCACTATTGTTATATCTGGTCTACTGTAGTGGCTTACACCATCCTCTCCAATTTGTGTAGCATTAACTGTTAACCTATAAGTTTCCACTTTAGCTAGCTCAAACATGTAATCTTCAACAGTAAGATCTGTAGTGTTTCCTAAGACATCTAATGTCTTAGTGTATGTTTCTCCAGCTCTAACTACACCGAACTCGGCGAAAGCAGGCTTGACTACTAAGGACTTATTGTAAAGTGCTGGATCGAATAGTGCTCCAACAGCTTCTACAGCTTTAGTAGCATTTACCATGCCAGCGCCCATAGCTAATGGGTCATAGCCAATGTCGTCGGCACTACTCATTAATATGTCTCTAATATCGTATGCTGTATAGGTATCGCCAAATAGGTCGCGATATGTTTGAATAGCTAAGGCTGCAACACCAGCAGCAACAGGTGATGATAGGCTTGTACCACCCCATACAGTGTAGTAGTAGCCTGTCCATAGAGGTATTGATCCTAGGTCCCACATACCTATAGCAACAATGTGAGGTCCTAAAGAACCTGTTGCGGCGGGTCCTCTATTACTCCAGGATGCCAATTCCATGAAATTCGTATTGTTAGCATCTCTTGGGCACCAAGCAGGTCCGCATATTAACTGATCAAATACGTAGAGCGCTGATGAAGCACCTACACCTATCGTTCCATAGGAGGCTCCAGGCTCGGCTACCGTACCGTAGCCTGGGCCTCCATTACCTGTTGATGCAAGTAATACAGTGTTTTCTCCATAGGATGCTTCGTAAACCTTGATTATCCACTCTAACAGCCTTGACTCGTAGTCCCAACCGTCATTTACAATGTAGGAGTCTCCGAAGCTGAAACTAGCAACATCCGCTTCATCCCCTGTGTTCGGTATTCCGTCGGGTCCTTCTACAACGTAGAAGTAGGACATTATGAAGTTCCATAGGAACAAGTAAACATTACCTATTGGTATCAGTTCAGCTTCTGGTGCAGTACCTATCATCCATAAGAACCCTGTTCCAGCTGCTGCGCCAGCACATAGCGTACCATGCTCGCCAGTATCTACCATTATCGCTACTAAGTTTCCTGGAGGCTCAACTATACCTTCATCTCCAAAAGCTACATCCGAATACGGCACTGGCGTTACTCCATCTGATATGTAGTAGAGGAGTCCTAGGCTTTCCTCAGGGAACCCGTCACCGTCATAGTCTTTTATCAGCACTTCTGTTCCGCTTCCTAAAACAGCTGGTCTTTCATCGGAGAAGTTCTTGTTAAGGTCAAAATCAACATAGACCGTTGTGTACTCATGTGGATTAACAGGGTCTACAACTAATACTGGGTAATTCCAGTTCATGAACGGATATCCTGTGAGATTACCTAAGTGGTATTCGCCGCTAGCTGAAACTATTCCTGAAACGTTAAACCCTGTTATGTCTAAGATGCCGTCGCCGTCACTATCAGTATCTACAAATGATGTGTTTACAAACCCTGATGCCTGAATTCCAAAGAGCTTCCAATAAAACATACCTGTAGGGTCGAAAGCCATGGGCCAGCCTGTTCTAGGGTCTCTAGCAACCTTAGGTGTAAACCAGTCTACCCAGAAGTCTGGGTGGCCGAAGTCTATTCCTGTATCCACAATAGCTATCTTTACTCCTCTACCTGTTATACCGTATTTTGCCCACGCTTTATCAGCTGATGTTGTCCATGGTGCTGAAGGTATTGTTTGCGCTGGCTGCTTAGACTTAAGCATCTTCTTTAAAACTACTAAGTCTATTTTCACATCATTGTCTGGTATTCTGGGTTTTGGCGGTTCAACTTTCCTATTCTCGACAACCATTACTACATTCTCATTAAATGCTAGTTTCAGTATCTCAGTATACGTTGCTTCTACTAGAGCTAAATGTATTGGTCCTCTATCTATTCTCTGTAAAATTTTTACAGATAACTCTGATTCCTCCTTTAGTAAAACTACAAACATTTTCTTAGTATTTAGTTCATCAGTGCTTCTTGCCGATAATATTTTCTCTCTAATATCTGGATCCAGTTTTAGTAGTGCTTTCTCCACATTCTCTGATTTTTTAGGCGTTATCGAGGCATATCTTAGTTCCTCTTTTGCTATTTTCTTGAGATTAGGCAACGTTTTCTCCTTAGCATAGGCGGGTACTATAGCTATTAACGATATTAGTAATACTGATAGCAGTGCTATCGAAAATATTTTCAGTAAAACATTTCTAGTCATAAAATTTTCACCATGAAAACAATTGTTCTGTTAAATAATATTCTGAAGTGCTGTATAAAATTTTTACTATGGGAAGCAGAAAATACTATTGAAGCTAATGAGAGTATTTTGCAAATATGTTAAAACACTTCATAGTCCTTCCTTACCAGGCCTTTTTCATCGACTATTTTTAAGATTCTTTGTTCTAAAGTCTTAGAAAACCATCTCTTAAATATGTATTTAGGGTATATTGCCAATCTCTCTCTCAACACGAAACCTAATTCCTCTGTTACCTTTCTTACTTCACTTATCATTGGCCATGGATATTTTATGTTTACGAAATCCGGTGTTAGCGGCGATATCCCGCCCCAATCATTTATACCTGCTAAAAGCAGTGTCTGGTACATTCTAAGGCTTAGATTTGGAGGTGCTTGAACACTTGTTTCTCCGTGGAAGATAAGTCTTGCTATAGCTATTGTTTTAAGAAACGTTATAGGTGATGGAGGAGGATGAGTTTCCATGGGTGTTCCCGACTCCGGCATGAAGTTTTGAATAATAACCTCTTGTATGTGGTCGTATTCCCTATTGACTTCTCTTATAACTAGCAGGGACTTTATTCTCTCCTCCCATGTTTCACCTATTCCGACAAGAATCCCTGTTGTAAAGGGTATTCTCAATTCACCTGCTTCCCTAATCATTCTGAGTCTTATTTTAGGGTGTTTCCATGGCGAATGTTCGTGGGGCATTCCCTTCTCCATAAGCCTCTCACTTATTGTTTCAAGCATTAAACCCATACTTGCGTTTAATGGCTTTAGCTCTGCCATTTCTTTCTTAGTAAGAACTCCGATATTAGTATGCGGCATCATATATTCTGTTTCTTTTAAAACTCTTTCCTCAAAATCTCTAACATACTCTACAGTTGAACTATACCTCAGTTTTCTTAGAAACCTTCTTGCTTCCTCATATTTTGTTTCGGGTTTTTCACCTGTACTAATTAGAACTTCTTTTGCACCGAGCTTTTCTCCGGTCTTAACTATTTTCATAGCTTTTTCAAACGTTAAAAACCCGGCATCAGGTGTTCCTGGTTCCTTCCTAAAACCGCAATAAGCACACCTGTTTCTACATAGGTTTGTTAGTGGAACGAACACTTTTCTTGAATACGTCACAGTTTTGCCGAAATATTTTTCTTTAACATAGAGAGCAGCTTTAAGGAGTAATGTTAGCTCATGAGGGTTAGCTGTAGTTAGAAATAGTGCTTCTTCGAAATTAGCTGGTCTTTCAATACACTTATTAAGTACCTCGACGAATTCCTCCCTTACACTGTAATACTTCATTTCTGAACCCTTAGCTTATAGCGGTTTTATTTTACCCTTCATGCGATGTTTTATCTCATCTACTACTTCGCTTACAAGTACTTCTAATATCCTCTCTCCTAATTCTTTAGAACATATTTTACTTGGTTCTTCAAGGTTTTTTATAGACCAAGGTCTTATGGTAAGTCCTTTACTCTTCAACTTTTTAGCTGTTATAACCTTAATTGCTTCTTCTAGGGTTATGTCCTTAAACTCCTTCAATTCCATATTGCAAACAGCTGCCACTGAAGATTCTATGAGTCCTCCGTGAATTAGATCTTCTGCTTTCACTCCGAAGTATTTGTCTAGTATCTTCTTTATGGCAGACCATATATCTAGTAATACTATATCCGTGCTATTTGATGTGTACTGTAATTCCATGGTTAAGGTTGTTAGAAGACCTTTATTTCCTCCATGACCATTAATGAGTATTATCCTCTTAGGTTTAAGTTTCAACATGCTTAAAACAATATTTCTCACATATGCTAGAAATATTTCCGGGTCAATACTAACGGTTTCCGTACGTTCTACGTGTTCTAGTGAAACACCGTAATTTACTGGAGGATATATTGTTGCCTTCCCTATTTTTTCCGCTATTTTCCTAGCAACGCACAGTGCTATTAACGTATCTGTGTTTGAAGGAAGAGACCAGTGATATTCATAAGAACCTATGGGTAAAATTAGGGTTTCCATGGCCCATAACCTTGAATATTACGTGTATTTCATTACCGCATTCGCATTTAAATACGTTAACTAGTTTCAGTTTAGGAGATTCTTTAGTATCCTTAAATCCTTCACCTTGAAACATACTTATGCCGTTGCCGAAAATGTATGGCGCTATGGTTATTCTAATTTCGTTCACTAGATTTTCCCTAATTAGAGACCAATTTAGTCTTCCACCACCTTCTACAAGAATCCTCCTTATACCAAGTTTATACAATGAATTTAGGGCTTCTGCTAAGTTAACTCTTCCTCCTCCCATGTCTTTTAGCACTATTGCAATAACGCCTTTTTTCTTTAAAACTTGTACTTTTTCTTTCTCGGCTTTAGTACTTGTTATAAGTATAGTTTTTGCCTCTGAAACATTATAGACTTCCGCATTTATAGGTGTTCTCAAGTTTCCATCTACAATTACACGTATTGGGTTTCTCCCTTTAACCAGACGTACTGTTAATCTAGGATTATCCTTGATTACGGTGTTCGCACCGACCATTACTGCGTCTACTTTAGCTCTTAAACTGTGAAGTCTTTTTAAATCATATGGGCATGATAGCTTCGAATACCCTGTCGGGCTTGCTATTCTCCCATCTATGGTTGTTGTTGAGAAAATTATTACGTAGGGTCTTTCCATAGACTACCACTTCAAGTACCTACCTATTTGAGGTTCACCATTAACTATAAGTTCTAATATATCTCTCCTATCTGTTCTCAGAATTATTGAGGCTATTATGTTTTTAGAACATACAATGTTAGGGGATGTTTTCAAAAGTGTAATATTTGCTTTCATACCCTCCTCTATAAATCCCTCTTTCTCCAACTTCAATGTTTTAGCAGCATTATATGTTATCATTTTTAGAAATAGTTTAGGTTCGGCCATGTTCCTGTCCTGCATTCTAACGAGGTTAAATGTGTACTCTACTTCCCTCCATATGTTTGGTAGTATCCAGCCTGCATTATCTGTACCTAAAGATAGAGTTACGTTGGATTTTAGTGCTTCAGCTATTCGAGGAACACCTGTGCCGAAGAAAGTATTTGCTCTTGGGCAGAGAACCAATGGTATTTTTTCTTCAGCTAAAACCCTGAATTCTTCACTTCCCAAGTGGGTTCCATGAACTATAAAGTCTGGTTTGTAGTGTTTAAGCGTGTATTCGAAGTCTCCCCTCTCGTAGCTGGCCTTAGTTTCAGCTGCATGTACCGCTAGAAGCTTATTTTCCTCCCTAGCTAGTTTATTTAGCATACTTAAGAAACGTGGTTTGAAAGGCAATGCACTGCTTAGCCCTATGCCATGGCATAGTTTTAGAAGATCCCTTACCTTTTTCTCATTGTAACCTCTAGTGGGTCTCCCTAAAACTATATGTCTAAAACCCACTTTCCTGAATGCTTTCAGTGCAAGCTTTACTCCTTTTATTCCTCCTTCCCTAAAATCTGCTACTGCTGATACACCTGTTGATTTTAAGTACCTAAGAGTGTAGGTTATGGATTTAACTATTTCTTTATTCGATGTTTCGCGAAGTAGTTTATGTTTTAAACCGTGAGGAGGCTTTACTGTTTCCTCTATACCCAGTTTCAACCCTAAACCTGAAAATACGAAGTCTGCGGAATGCACATGTGCATTTATAGGTGATGGAATTGCTACAGCATTTACATTTAGAGGTTTCTCAGTAAAACCTCTATGGGAAAACCCTATGCTCACTATTAGACCTTTCTCAATATTTAAGGTTAAGTTCAGGTTTTCCTTTACTTCATATTCTTTCCCCATAATGACATATTTTATGTTAAACGTTTTCTCCAAGCGAAAGCACCTTAACTTTAGCGTTCCCCCTATTTTCCCTTATTTCGTCTAAAGCTTTAGTTGCTAAGGTTAAAGCTGTTCTAGGTATTTCATGCACACCAATACCTGATTTAAGGTAGGGTATTTTCTTTAGAAATCTTATGGCTTTATTAAGCTTTTTTATTGGGAGAAAACTTACGAAATTATCTCCTCCAAGGTAAAATGTTAGGCCACCATTTCTCATAATGAAGCTCTTTAATTTCACATAAAACTTCGTGAGCTCAAAATAGGTTTCATATATTGAAGCCTCCTTTATTTTACCTGTGAAGTCATTAAAGTCTGAGTGTATAGCAGCTATTGGCGATAAACGGCACTTACTTGGTACATCAAATATGAGGCCATGAACCTCCATGCTCAATAGGGCTTTCGTAGCTTTACCTTGAGCTTCTACAGGTGTTTTACCGCATGAAATAGCTATTCTTAGGGGGACAGGGGATACATCTTTTACTTTATTTAAAATGTTAATATAGTTTTGAGCTTTAGAGTCTCCATCCACGAAAACCATGTAATCATAACGTAAACTGTAAAGAAACGAACCTATATTGGAGAATTCTTTATGCAGAGTATTATAAATTCTGGCCTGGGTTGTCTGAATAATCCATTCCCTATCTGAACCTAGAGACTCAGTCCAGAACCTGTACCCAACAAGCTCTACGACGCCTACTCTATACACTTAATATTCACCATGTGGAATGTCGTGTAGAGGTTTAGTTTTGAGAATAATTAACTTATCTTATAGAGTAGCAGAGAATTCTCAAGGAAAAATAGATGTTCAGAAAGGTTTCTGGCCGCTGAGAAAAGTTCAGCGACATTCATACCATAGAAGCAAAGTGAGCGTCTCTCACCTTATCTTCTATCCATTATGCTTTCTCAGTATATTATGAACTCAAAGGAAATATTTATATCCTAAGATATCTAGATTTCTATGGATACCTATGCCTACTCTTCTCGTTAAGAACGTGCCTGAAGATCTCATGAGAGAATTAAGGAAACTGAAGGTTGAGCTAGGTTGTAGAACGTGGGCAGAGCTCCTACAAAAGCTTGTTAAGTATAGATCGAAAGCGAAAGATGTAATAATAATCGAGAAGAAAGATCTGGAAAAAATGAGAAAAGCTGTTGATGGGTTTCTAGAGCTAAGGAATATCGTAACAGAGAAGTGGAGCGAGGGAACGGTGTTAGAGGAAGTTAGGAGGGCTAGACGTCATGAGGCCGAGAATTCTAACGCTTGATGCTAATGTATTCATAGCGGCATTAAAGGCCGATGAAAGATATAGTAAGGAATGCGCTGACATCCTTCGTAAACTACCAGGTAATTTCGTTCTAGCAGAGCCTAGCATAGTATATCAAGAGGTTTGCGGAACGTTAGCTAGAAGAGTTGGTATAGATGTAGCTCGTAGGGCTGAGAAATTCCTAGACTCAGTACTTCATCCAAAGCTAGTCTTCGAGTGCGATAGAAGCTTCTGTAAGGCGGCCTATTCTCTATGTCATGAGTATAACGTATACTCGGTAGATGCCCTGTACTTAAATGTAGCTTTAAATCTAGGAGCCATATTGATATCGCTAGATAAGAGAGATTTCATAGATAGGGTAAAACGCAGGAATCCACCTATTGAGGTATACCACGTCTCTGAGTTCCCATATTAAGAACGAAGATACCCATTCCTTGGACATGATGATGTTTTTTGGTCGCTGAGGAAAGTTCAGCGGCTTCACACTATAAAAATAAGCTATCACAAGGATTCGGCGGGTATTTGTTGGATAGACGTTACACAACGATCCAGCGAAGCCCAGAGACAATCCTAGAAAACTGATATAGGCCAGTAAGGGGTGTCATTTTGGTAACCATGCAAGGGTTCATCCTGCCTTTTGCTTCCCATGACTCGCCTACAGCTCATCAGCTCCAATATCATTAGGTGTCCATGGCATATAAGCCTAGAGTCCCCATAAACGCTAAAATACCATAAAGTACTCAAACAGGCGAACAGTCTTCTTTATAGTTATCAAGGTTTAAATACGCTGTTTTAAACAAGTGTTCTTAACAGTTTGTTTAATAATGTCTAATCCTAATTACTTACTAGGTGACGCACATGTTCAAGGTTATTCGCGCTAAGTTTGAGAAAGGTGTTCCGAAGCCTTTAGAGAAGATTGGGCTTTGAGAGGGTGAGGAAGCAAGAATAATCATACTTCCCAAGGAGTTCCCCAAGCTCGTTAGGGAGAGTAATGTTGAGGCTAAAAAAGATATTGAAAAGGTTCTTCGAGAGGGTAGGGAACGTTGGGTAAGGTGGTACTCGACACGAGCATAATAGTGAAGGGTTAGCCTCTTTACATGTTTTGGTTATTGGTTCATCTTTTTCCTCCCCTGTCGCTCGGGTTTCATTGGTCATTGGGGAGGCGTTTACCGCCAACCCCGGGGGCGACGGCACATCAACAAACAATAAAACAAATAAAAACATATAAACCTTGCTACGGCAATTCTAAAGCCTGGTAGATGGCTATCTAGAGACATCTATGAGCGCGAAATTAAAACACATAAGAAATCAAGGTTACTGATCCGCTTGCTAAAGGAGAAGCGGATAAAAGTGCTTTTGCCTTTCGCGGCCCTCGTGGAGGTAGCAGGCGTATTGACGAGACTTTCTTCGAAAAGCTTAGCCAGAGAGGTAGTAGAGTCCCTGAGAACTACGGAGAACTACCAAGTGATTTATGAGGAGGAGATCAGGGATCCAGTTGTTAATTTGGCTCTTGAAACGGGAGCTAGTGGTTTCGATACTTATGACAATTGCTAAGCTCTATGATGCGATGTTAATAACGGATGGTGAGCCTATGGCCATATATGCGGAGCGTATAAGTGTAGACACTATCCTTATAAGAAGAATAAATAAAAGAGAGCTGATAGCTAAAATCGACAAGTTGACAAATAACTAACATAACTAGTCTTGAATCTTAGAAATTTTGTTAAGTCTCACCTGGATGAAATAGTGTAAACTGCTGCCATAAGCATTATATTGCCGCAATAACTCCTAGTTAGCTTGGAAGAGAGTCTACGAGATCGTCGCTGAAAAATTCTCAGAGAAGTTCTCAGTCATCACAGGTCAGGTAGGGAGGGGTTAGTCATCCATAACGTTTTATGTTGTTTGTTGTTCTTCATTCCCCCTACTTATCCCCTATCCCCCAACCTTCAGGTGCCAACCACCCTCAGTTGAAGGACAGGTTCATTAAAATCCCCCTCACCACTCATCAAGTTCATCCAATACCCACTATTATTACATGACATATAAGCTTATAGGTTTAAACCAAAGAAACCAAAACAATTGCTATAAAAAATCATTAAATCCAAAACAGTTTAAAAAGCCTTTTCACCATGTAAAATATTCGAGGTATTGTTGTATACGGTTCAGGTTTCCCTTAGGAATTCTTAAAGAAGTTTAATTAAAAAATGTTTTGAGCTTAAAAGATTTTACTTTATGGTTTTCTTCTTGTAATAACGAATACTGCTATTGCTAACACTATGATTACTACTACTGCGCTTCCAATTGTTGCTGTCATTACGTTGCCTATTGAAGCACTTACAGCATCTACTTTAGCTGAAAGCTCTGAAACCGTTCCTTCTAGTGAGGATACTTTGCCCTCTAAGCTACTTACTCTTCCTGACAGTTCTTCTTGAGCTGAAGCTATTGGGCCTAACTTCTCTTCTACAGCTGCAGGTATTCCTTTAAGTTCTTCTACAGCTGATGTTATTGTGTCCTTTAATTCGTCAATCTTTGATGAAAGCTCATCTAGTTTCTCGAGAACTACATCCTTAACCGTTACTGCATAAATGCTGCCTGTTATCGGTTCTGCAAGTGCGTGTAAGCCTGCACCTAATGCTGGTACCGTTAATGTTCCTGAAACATCACCTACATCATTGCTTGACAGGTATACTGGATACATCATATCCCATATGAACTGTACATCTAAGTTTTCTGGGAACCCATAGCCCACGATAGTTATTGCTGTTCCTGGTTCAACATTCTCTGTTGGTGATACAGTAACTATTACTGGTGTTATTTCGAACTCTTTACCTTTAACTCTTACACTAGTATCTGATTCATTAGCCCATATGGCGTATGTTCCTTTAGGTGCATGAGGCATTGTTAGTTCGGCATAGAAGTATCCGCATTCTATACTGTGTAAGCCTAGGTCGACTGCGTACTTTTCAACATCTACGGTTTCTTTTTCGAAGCCATGTGCAGTAAGCTTCCATATGTCTGTCGTACCTTCAGGTCTTACAGCAGTTACATTGACAACATCATATCCTCCTAGGCCAATACCTTCTATAACCAATGGTTCATCAACTTTTACATCGCCGCTCTTTATTTCTTCAACTGTCGGTATTGGGTTCACGAAGAGTTTAGCTTTAGAAGTATCCGTTGGTATCTCCATAACATATTCTCCTGTTGCTGGGAATACTAGGAAGTTAGTGTCTGTTGTTCCTGTTACGTTAAGTTTGAATTTACCGTTCCAGTCTTCACTGATACATTTAGGTAACTGTATTAGGAATGCCGCATACCCGTCGTCTCTTAAACTCTCATCTAATATACTTAAAGTGAACGATTCTTCTGCTGAAACGTTGTAGAACTTGGCACTAAATGTTTCGCCGCTAATTAGGAAACCTGAACCATTAAGCAGCACGTAGTCTCCAGGTACTTCTTCAGCAGCAGGTATTGTGAATTCTCCAGCAGCATCAGCTACGAGCGCTGATACTACTTTAGGCTTGATTGTAAATGTTGCTTCACATATGGACACCTTTAAGAAGTCTGTAACATTTAATTCTACAGTCACTTTAACTCCGTCATCTACTCCTCCGCCTTGTAATGCTGGTACTTCGCCCCAGAGATCCGCTATACCTAGTTCGTCAATTAAGTTTTCTGGAGGTTCAACTTCGCGTTTAATACCGGCGGCGTCTGTTAAGATTATCTTCGTTACATTTATTGCTTCTCCATCTGTTGTTTCATTGGGGAAGTTGTGTAGCAATAGGTAGAAGTCGTCACCCACGTAGGTTGGTGCGGTTACTACTTCAATTGACGGATGTACTTTTATCATTCCCGGTATCACATATGGTTCTCCATCTATGAGAGCCTTCACTAGCATTATTAGTTTACCTTCCGGATTTGGCAGTGCAAAGTCGTCTACCGAAGACCATACAGTGTAGTACTTTTCACCAGCTCCACCAGCTTCGTCATCTACGATGAAGTATTCTATGAAGTCTATTATTTCATAGTCTTTTATCCAGTACATGTCCATTTCTTTAATAGCAACAAATTTCAGTAATGGCAACTCATCCATTTCTTCTGCTGTTGTCACGTTGAACACGAAGTGGTCTGTGGAAGCCATAGTGTCTGTGTAGCATACGTCAGTTCCATTAAGGAAGTCTATATAGTACTTTGATGGATCCAGTACTTCCATTTCATTCGAGACAGCCCATGTACTTCCGCCGTCATCTGTGATTTTAATGTAATATCCTGTTCCAGGTTCTACATCATCAGGCATCATTAACGTTATGTTCACATAACCTGCTGCTACTACTTCTGTGACTTTAACTTTTTCAGCAAGTTTCTTAATGAGGTTAGTTCCTGTAGCATAACCGTCTGTGGATAGATAGACATCGAACATTTGACCTGTAAATGCTACCTGGCTTATGCTTATTGTGAAAATTCCTCCTGGAGACACTTTAGCCGGAGATACAGTAATCCTGTATCCTGTGACAATGCCTTTCACAGGCGCTATTGCTGCTACCAGTGCTAATACTACAATTGCGGATATTAGGAGTGAGAAGTATTTTCTCATTTTTTCTCCCTTACACTTACTCTATACTATGGTGGTGAATGCTTAGTTAGATATTTAAGCTATTTGGTATATTAACTATAGTCTGAAAACCTATACTAAACCTAGGAATTCCAGAGGTAATCAAACTGATTGAAGACCTCATATTAGCTGTCGACGTTAGCTCTTCAATGAGTGCTAGGGATTTCAAACCCACTAGAATGGACACTGCAAAAGATGCGATTAAGGCTTTTATCCGAGAGAAACTCGCCACCGATCCGCTTACCAGAATAGGTATTGTTGCCTTCTACGAGTATTCTTTACCTATCATAGACTTAACAAACGATATTAGAGCTCTTATTAGCTCAGCTAATAGCTTAAGACCTCTCGGAAGAGGTACGGCTTTAGGCGATGGTATAGTTGAAGCTTACTGCATGTTTAAAGACCTTTCAAGAAATGGTGTCTGCAAAAGAATACTTGTAGTAACTGATGGAACATTTAATACGGGTATCGATCCCCGCTACGCTATTCTACCTTTAAAAGCATATGATATTAGAGTAGATTTCTTCACCTTCAGTAGGCTCTATCCTTCAGACGTAAGCACTATTAGGGAAATACTTAGAAATATCAAAGGACGCTTCGTAAATGTAAAGTCTGGAAACCTAGCCAAAGCTATCATGGAGTTTCTCTAATAGCCAGCTTAATTGCCTTTACTATGAGTTCTGATGCTGTTCTCGCATGCTCATGCACACCTCTCGTAAGTTTAAGGGTTCTTCTAATCATAGTTTTATCGTAATTAGTAAGCTTACCGAGTGTAAGAAAGTCTACTACTACATTTCTTCTTGCAGCATATTCTGCTACAATATCTAACGGTATTCCCTCATTAAACGTTCCATCAGTTATTATGAGAACCCTTTCTTTACTCATTTTAGGCCATCTACCTCTCAACATGTATAATGCTTCTTTAAGACCATTGCCAGGTGCTGTTGCCTCGCCTAGAACTCTTAACTGTCTAACAACCGATACTAGTAATTCCCTGTCCCTAGTGAGATCAACTATAGGTAGGGAGTATCCGTAGAAAGCAACAATACCTATACGATCTTCCATATTTTTTTCTAACTTCATAGCAATCAATGATAGCGTAGCTCTTTTAGCAGCCTCTATCCTATTAGGTGTATAGTCACTAGCCTTCATACTTAATGAAACATCTATTGCTATAACTAAGTCCTCCATAAGCGTTCACCCATGGTCGTAGAATATAGAGTTATAAGCTTTTCTTTCGCATTTAAATATTCAACGTTACTCAGCACACCGTAGTATTTAGCGTAATCGAGCAGAGTTGGTGTTGAAATAGCATAGATGCCCGTTTTACCCGTTACTTCTAATGCTTTAAAATCGTCTGTTACGAGAATGCCATTAAGTTTATCAGCTAAATACTGTGATGCTACCTCAGCTAATGTAAGGCATTGCTCTTTCAGAAATTTGCTCTTAAACTTCCTCAAGTCATTACTGTTTACTTCAACTACCATTAGCGGTAGTGTCGGGCTTCTATGGCCAAAGCTTATTAGTCTCTTTAATTCTATGAACTTAAGGTGGAGTACTGTTTCTGAAGCTACTATAGTCTTTATATTTTTCTTCTCACCCATCTGTGTTAGTATTTTTCTAAAAGTATTCAGCGTTTCACTCAGGTACATTGAGTATAAGGAGCTCACATCGAAAACCACTGTTTTTCTCTTATTCATATTCTCTACAACTTCGTCAATATCCCTACTTACATTAATAAGCTTAGGAGCAATACCTTTACCTAAAAGTTTTATGAAGAAATCAGGGATAGATTGCTCTGCAAGCTCTGAAGCATAGGCTAGTGATATTTTACCTTGAGCATAAATGTTAACCGCTATATCCGCTATGTTTACCGCGTTTAATAGTCTTCTTATGGCATCTCTTACCGCTTCAGTTTTTGAAGAATATAGTCCTATGTCGACAAGTAGTTGAAGCTGTTTTTCTAAAAGACCCGAAATTTCTATTACTGTTGTCAAACTTATCCTCCAGTATTTCCGCTATTTCTCACATCACATATATACTGTTAAACTTAGACAGTATTTTAGTTTAGCACAAGCGATTTTAAAGGGTATGGATCTTGGTGTGGAAGGTTAGCGTCTTTAAGGAATGGAATAGGAAAATTAGTACCGTGAGGCATCTTAGGAAAATTATAGGTAAAAGCAAAGCTATTAAGGAGGCATTAAGTGACTGGCATGCCAGAAGAAAACCCAGGCCATGTGGTTTAACTGTTCACCCCGGAATAGGCTGCGATTATGGTTGTACATATTGTTACATTCCTGATATGGGGTTTCCTTTTAAATCAAGACCCTATAGTTTAAGCGGATTACAGCTTGCATACGCTATTGCCTCTAATCCCCATGTTGCCTTAGGCTTAAACGGTACTTTTCTCGCCTACGGTTCAGTAACAGAGCCCTTTCTTGAAACAGTAAAAGATAGGACATACGAATATTTAGAGGCAACAATACTATACCTGGGTAACCCTACTCAAATATCTACTAAAGCCTATGTACCTTACGACGAGGCTTTAAAACTTAAGAAAATAACTCATGGAAGGCTAAATGTTTTAGTTACAATAATAACTCTAAAACATCATAAAGTACTTGAAGGTAATGCTCCAAACCCTAAACTTAGGTTTCAGTCTCTGCTTAATCTCAAGAAAGCAGGGTTTAACCCTGTACTATTTCTTAGACCTATAATTCCAGGTGTGAATGATTACGAGTTAGCTAATATTATTGAAGAAGCTTTATCGTATGGTGTTGAAAGAATTCTTGTCGGGTCCTTAAGAATAACGCTCAGAATTATATCCAAGTTTAAAGCGCTTAATATACCTACAGAAGAAATTGAAAAAAGGGTTTTAAGAAAACCAAAATCATTTAACGAACAAGTTTCTGTGAGAACTGCTGATATTAAGAGGAAAATAGCTAAAATATGTGATAAGCTTGGCGTAAAGGTCTACTATCAGGCTTGCCAAGTTTGTGCTGAAGACTTCAATATTCCATGTTGCCTACCTTGCTCAGTAAAGTACGGATGCTGCAGAGATACTGTAGAATACGATATTGATGAAGTTAAGCTGTTTCTAGAATCTCTGCGTAAAGCTAGAGTTGAGAAAATAGAAGATGGGGAATTTACGATGAAGATTAAGGGCAATGTTCCTAAAGAAACTGTTAGTTTTCTACGCTGGGTTATTAAGAAGAAAATTATTGTGGTAGGATAGATGATCAGTGCAGCTCAGCTTCATCACTGATCAGTGGCCGTCCTGTCATCAGCTCCAAATATTATTTCTATGAGTATTCGTTAAATACTCTACCTCTTCTTCTCCTTCATAAACGCTTCTATGCTCTTGAATACTATGTCGAGCATTGTTGTCCCAGGGCCTCCTGCTAGAAGTAGCGCTGGCGTTACTGCGTCAATTATTTCCTCTGGTGTTGCTCCTGCTTCTAAAGCGTCTCTTATATGTATTGCTACGCATTCTTTACAATGTGTTGCTACGCTAACTGCTATTGTTATTAGGTGTTTTATTTTTTCAGGCAGTACGTGAGTTCTTGTAGCTGCTCCTGAGAATCTGAAAAATGCTTGTGCAGTTTCCTTATCGAACTTGTAGTATTGTCTTATAGCTTTCATATATTCTTCAACAATCTTCTTGGGTTCTTCAAGTTCTTCAGCACGAAGATAGAGGTTATACTCTGCTGCTTTTTCTACTTTAGCTTCCTTAGTTATGGGCAGGATCTTCTCTGTAGGAACAATAGGCTTACTTAGTAAGTTTTTTTCGCTCTCTAATAAGAGTTTTTCAGGGTTCTCAAGCTTATCTTTAATCGCTTTAAGGTAGTTAGCAGCTACTGCTCCATCTATTATCCTATGGTCCGCTATGATGTTAATGTATGCCATAGGCTTTACTTTAACTGTATCACCTTCTACTACTGGGACGTTTTCAGCCTTACCGATAGCTATAAGGACTGCCTGTGGAGGGTTAAGAACAGCGGAGAAAAACACTACATCATACATTCCCATATTTGATAGGGTTATCGTCCCCCCTAAAACGTCTTTTTCCGTTAACTTACCTTCTCTAGCTCTTTTAACGATATCTTCTCTTTCTCTAGCTAATTGCTCAAATGTTTTCTTATGGGGGTTCCTAATCACAGGTACTACAAGCCCTTCGGGAGTTGCTACGGCAATGTTTATGTTAATATCTTCATAGATTTTTATTTCCTCACCTTCTAATGAAGCATTTACTTCTGGAACTTCTACAGCAGCTAGGGCAGCTGCCTTTATGAACAGATCAGTGAATGTAACATGTACACCTTTCTTCCCTAATTGCTCGTTAATTATCTTTCTGAAAGCAGATGCTTTACTTAAATCCACTTTACCTACTATGTTGATGTGGGGTGCTGCTTTCCATTCTTCACTAAGACGCCATGCTATGGTTCTTCTTTTCCCAATAAGTTTCCTAACTTCTTTAACTCTAGGTGTTAAAGCTTCTAACTTCTTCATCTCCTCTATGTATCTTAAAACATCTCTTTCAACAATTCTTCCTCCAGGACCCGTGCCTTTAATTTTAGTTATATCTATACCGTACTGCTCCGCAAGCTTTCTTGCTCTAGGTGAAATCTTTATTCTCTTAGGGGCTTCTACAGGTTTAGCTACTTCAACTTTAGGCTTAACTACTGGTTTAGGTTTCTCAACTACGGGAGGTTTGCCCTTAATTTTCTCTAATTCTTCAGCACTTTCGGCAATTAATGCTACTGGTGAACCTACTGAAACAACCTCATTCTCTTTAACTAGTATTTTAGCTAAAAACCCTGAAACCGGTGCTTCTAGCTTTTTTGTAGCTTTGAAGAGGTCAACTTCAACTACAGGTTCTCCTTTATTGACTTTGTCTCCCTCTTTTTTAAGCCATTTAAGAACGGTAGCTTCTGGTACATCTCCCATTCTGGGTACGATAACTTCTTTAACCATGCTTTTTCCCTCCAAGTTTAAACTAACGAAGCAGAGTTAAATATAAAGAGTTAGTTTATTTGTAATGTTAGCCTAGCAGCTCTTTAACAGCTTTAATGACATCCTTGGCGTTAGGCACTACGTATTCTTCTAATGGTTTGGAGAACGGTATAGGTACCATTGGAGTAGCAACTCTTTTTACTGGAGCATCTAAGTAATCAAATGCTTTCTCCATTATCAATGCTGATATTTCTGCTCCAACACCGCATGTTATCTCATCTTCTTCAACAATAACTACTTTACCTGTTTTCTTAACTGAGGATATTATGGTTTCTTCATCTAATGGTGCTAACGACCTTAAATCTATAACCTCAGCCTCTATACCCTCTTTTGAAAGCTCTTCCGCAGCCTTTAAAACATCATATAGTGGTCTAGAATACGTTATTATTGTTACATCGGAGCCTTTTCTTTTAACATCAGCCTTACCTAAAGGTATATAGTATTCTTTATCTGGCACAGGCCCTCTAACATGGTATAGTCTTGCATGTTCAAAGAATAGAACTGGATTATTTTCTCTAATAGCTGTTTTCATTAAGCCTTTAGCGTCAAACGGTGTTGCAGTTATAACAACTTTAAGCCCTGGTGTGTGCATAAACCATGCTTCGTTTCTAAAACTATGTTGCGCACCTACAGAAGCTAAAGTATAGTTAGGTGACCTGATGACTAATGGTACTTTAAATTTACCTCCTGACATGTAAGGTATTCTTGCAATATGATTCGTAACCTGATCCATAGCTATATTATATGTAAATGTGTACATTAGCTCAACTATAGGCCTTAACCCCATCATTGCCGCTCCTAGAGCTAAGCCTGTTATTGCTTCTTCAGCTATTGGAGTGTTTAATACTCTTTCAGGACCGAATCTTTCAAGAAGCCCCTCTGTAACTCTGTAAACACCTCCCCATCTAATGTCTTCGCCTAAAATGAATATTTTATCGTCTTTCTCCATTTCCTCATGCAGCGCCTCATTTATTGCTTTAGCATACGTTATCATTCTCATGTTCTCTGCTTTCTCAACATCTTTAACGCTTAATAATGCGAGTTCGGGAGGGGTCTTTGCTTCTTCACCTGGGAACACATCTGTTAAGGCTTCTTCAGGTGGCGGAAACGGGTCTTTTTCAGCTTTCTTATATGCTTCTTCAGCTTCTAACTTGGCTTCTTCCCATAGCTTCTTATCCAGTTCTTCATTTAATACTCCTAACTCATATAATTTAGCTCTGAACTTAGGTATAGGATCGTTTTTACGATGCTGCTCAATATCTTCCTTAGGCCTATAGGGTTGGAGGATATCTCCGTCGTAGTGTCCTCTAATTCTAACTGTGTGTGCTTCTACGAGAACGGGTTTTTTCTCGTTACGTGCTATGCTTATTGCTTTCTCCGCAACCCTGTACACTGCTAGAACATCAGTACCATCAACTTCCATGCCGACCATATTGTAAGCTGCTGCTCTTTTTACTATCTTATCTACGGATGTCGATTCTGAAACATGCGTCGTTATTGCCCATTTATTGTTTTCAACAACAAAAACCACTGGAAGCTTGTAGAGAGAAGCCATGTTTAATGATTCATGGAATGCTCCTATGTTGCTAGCTCCGTCGCCGAAGAAACATACTACAATAGAGTCTTTACCTAGATATTTGAAAGCAAAAGCTATTCCATTAGCTATTGGTATTTGCCCTCCTACAACAGAGTCTTCTAGAAACCTAGCCTTATCATCCATTATGTGCATTGAACCAGCTTTACCCTTATTCACCCCGGTAACTCTGCCCATAAGTTCGGCAGCTAAACGATACATATCAATACCTTTCATGAGTGCATGATCGTGGCCTCTATAGCTTGCTAAAACAAAATCATCAGGCCTAAGGTTTTTAGCGAAACCTACAGCTAAAGCCTCTTTTCCGTGAGCAACATGGAGCATTCCATAAACTTTGGCAGCCTCATAGTATCTTAAGGTTTCTTCTTCAAACGCTCTTACTCTTAACATATCCTTGTAAAAGTCAAGTAGTTCTTTGCGAGAAAATTCTTCAAGAACACTAACGGAGGTCATGTGTTAAACACCTTTTATGAGTAATTTGCAGAAAACGACTATATAAAATTACTAGTAAAGAAAAACCATAGAAAGAGAAGAGGGATAGAGATAATTAATCACAATTGCAAAGAGAATTATAGAGGTAAACGGAAATGGTCATAGTAACCACTACAAGTGAAATACCTGGTTACAAAATAGTTAAGGTATTAGGCGTTGTATCAGGAAGTACTGTTAGAGCGAAGCACATAGGCAAGGACATAGTTGCCGCTTTTAGACATATCGTTGGAGGAGAACTTAAAGAGTACACTGAGATGCTTAGAGAAGCTAGAAAGCAAGCATTAAAAAGAATGATTGAAGAAGCAAAGAAGCTAGGTGCAGACGCTGTAGTAAACGTAAGATTTATGACATCGGCTATAGCCTCGGGAGCAGCAGAAATACTTGCCTACGGTACTGCAGTTAAAATAGAGCCGCTAGAATAATTAGATGGTTAGTTTAGCACTTGTTTAAAACTTAGCATCCTTACTTCCTATATTTCCAAAATTTTTTCTACATATTCTTCAAGCACACCTGGCTCCTTGTATATTAGAGGAATATACAACATTACCTCCTGAACGCCTTTAGACTCAATAATTTCTAGTTTCCTACGAACTTCATTATAAGTTCCTATGAGTAAAGCCTCGGAAGATAAGCTAAGCCCTGCCTACTTCATGTTCTGCTAAGAAACTCTGTAAATAGTTTCATGGATGATAATGGGTGGGATATGATTTTATAAGCAAACTTTAATAGAACTTTTCCTGCTCTCTTAAACACGATCTTCTAAGCTTATTGCAGTAGGCTTGTATTTGTTTGAATTTCTCATTTAATTTATCTATAGGTCCCACATAATTTTACATATCCCCGTATTTAGCCGTTGTTTTCAATATTCCCCTGGATGAACCCCTATTAGTATTGGAGGGTAGGGTTTTGTTTTGGTTTAGGGAAGTTTATGAAGCCTTCAACATTAAAGTTTTTTCCTTAAAATATACTTTGTCTTGAAGCCACAATTTAATTGTTATTTCAAGAGCTTCTTCAAGCATTTTAACTCTTTTGGAATATTTAGGAAACTTTATTCCGAACTGACTAAATTCTCTTCCATACAGGCACAAACCTATACCGAAAATGAGTCTTCCATTAGAAATACTGTCTATTATTGAAGCCATTTTAGCTAAGAGAGTAGGGTATCTGAAGGGATTACATGCAGCCAGAAGACCTATTTTAAGGCGTTTAGTTAACACCGCTATGTTTGAGAGTACATGTCAGAGATTCAAAACATTATCCATGGTTATAATAGGGTATGGTTGTAAGTGATCGAAAAACCATGCTGAGTTAAACCCTAGCTTCTCAGCTTTCACAGCCATATTGACTACGAATCTATACATCTCTACAGAGTTCCTTGGCAGCTCGTATAGCATACCCTGTGGCAATACTAAACCATATTTCAAAACAACTATACCTCTTGTAAGAATGATACTAGTAAATCTTAAAATAGTTTGAAAGTAATATGTAATGTTGAACCCCGGTTCCCGCGTAAGCCGAAAGGCACCCCCGAGTCCCGGGGGCTAATGAGCGCCGGGACGGGTCACTCCCGGCTTAACACATTTCACTACCTTCTACAGTGTATGCATGTCTAAAGTAGTGAGTATAGTAAAGTAGCGCTATAATGGTCTTCGCATCTTTTATTTCACTTTTCTTCACCATGTTTAAGGCCTCGTCCAATGTGAGGTAAATGTTTTCTAAAATCTCTGATTCTTCGAGCTTCTTAACTCCTCTTTCTAATCCCTTAGCTAAGAATACATGTAGAATCTCATTGCTGTATCCTGGCGAAGTATATATTTCAAGCATTTTAACCCATTCTTTAGCCTTAAACCCTGTTTCTTCTTCTAATTCCCTCATAGCACATTCTAAAGGGGTTTCATTGGGCTTTAATGTTCCAGCGGGAATTTCTATGATCCAGTTATCTAATGCTACCCTATATTGTTTCAACAGTAAAACAGTGTTTTCACTTATTAAAGGTAATATCGCTGCCGCTCCCGGATACTCAACTATTTCTTTAGCAACTTTCTTACCGCTAGGTAGCATAATTGGCTTCTTAAGAACATTAAACTTTTCGCCGTGATAAACTATAGTATACATAATATCCAACCTCAGAGTGAACTATTATAAAGATTCCTTACGAGTATTTAGAATTTAACTGTGTAGATAAATGTTTATTAAAATGTTTTAGTGTGTTTCTTCGATTATTTCCGGTTCTATACTTGGTGTTTTGAGTTCCTCGATTTTGTCAGCTAATTCCTCAAGCTTTCTGAAAAGCTCTTCTACTGCACCTCTTAACCTGTAAATTTCGCCTTCTAAGATTTCTATTCTTTCCTCTTCACTTGCTGCTCTTCTTTTCCTCTCAAATTTACGCTCGAGACCTTCCTTTATGAATATTTTAACTAAGTCCGTTATTTGAACGCCATATTCGCTAGCTACTTCTCTAAGATCCCTATACATGGCTTCAGGTACTGAAAGGTGTATAGTTGGCATATGTATACTCCCTAAAAGAATTCTCTCGAGAGAGAAATATAAATTATTCGCTCTCTTAGTACTGCTGATGAGAGAAAACTCTTTAAGGAAAAATATTTTATTTCCCTCAGCACTATCAGTAATACGGAGGCGGGGTTCGATGAGAGTAGTTACTTTCAAAATTGAAGAGGACTTACTAGAGCTTGTAGACGAATACGCTGAGCTTAGAGGGGAAACTAGAAGCGAAGTTATTAGAAAGGCGTTGATAGAGCTTATCCGTAGTGAAAGAGAGAAAATCAGGAGAGCCAAGGCTAAAAAGATTAGAGTTGTTATTTAAGCCTAACTACTGATACGTTAACACCCAGATTTCTGTTGCTGAAGGTAGCTTATCCTTCGATATGGAGAATTCTCTACCGCTAATTCTCTTAACATCGTACCGTACCTTTCTTAGGAAATCGCTCACATTTTTCAAGCCCAATCTTAAGCCAGGTACTTTGTAGTGCATAGGCACTACTATCCTCGGCTTTATTTTCTCAACAACCTTAACAGCTTCAGAAGGACCTACAGTATACACTCCTCCTACAGGTATCATTAAGATGTCTGTTGGAGTAATTTTGCTGAAGACTTTTTCCTCAGGTATTGTACCTAAATCTCCTAAGTGAGTTATAGCCATGTTATCCACTTCAATATTGTAAATAATTATTTCTCCTCTCAAAGAACCACGGTATGGGTCATGATAGCTCCTAACACCCATAATTTTAATGTTATCTACTGTTGTTTCTCCTTCAAACATATCTAAGACTTTGGAATTGGGTTTGGAAATAACTTGGATTGCATTATGGTCGAAGTGATTATGTGTTACAAGGATTACATCAGCCTTAAACATTGGCGGCCTTATGCCCAAACTTACTCCATCATGAGGGTCTATGCCTATAATTACTCCTCTATCGGAAACTATTTCGAAACATGCATGGCCATGCCATCTTATTATAGTCAATTTGCGAAACACCCTTACTATAGAGTGAGTAAAAGGTATTTAAGAGTTAGGTATTAAACGATAATTTAGGTTTTCACATTGTAACTCCAGGTATTGTTCCAAGAACCTCTTTGAAAACCTCAGAAACTATAAATTCTAATTTCCTTCTTACACTATAATCTTTTAGTAAAGATGTAGGGCCATAGATTGTAAAGGTTATTTTCGGTTTCAAACCTGCTTCTTCAAGTATTTTCGAAATAGGTATGCTGTCAACTATCTCTATTTTATCTTTCAGCCTTCTAGCTAAATGTATTACATGCAATGGGTAGGGAAGTGCTGGAAGGCTTTTTCTCATACTATGATCTACCCAGAATAGGTCAATGTATTTTCCCAGTCCTGCATCTTCTAGCTTCTCTGAAAGTGCTTTGAAAATTTCCCTAGATGCCGATTTAGGGTCTCCAAACTTGTAAAAGAAAGGTGCTTCATATGCTGGTAACCTTATTTCATAGGGTTTCCCTACGGGTTTCCAACGTTTCCTCCTGTATAGTAGGTCTTCGGCAAATTTCTTAGCGTTTCTCACATTTTCCCCTGTTTCTTGCAAATTACGTATCATGTAAAGTATTGAATAGTCGTCAAGCTCTAAGTATCTTTCAGGCTTTCCCTCTTTTATTCCAAGAACCCTATTTTCGAACTCTAATTCCTCTTTCACGTTCTTCATCATTAGCTGGATAGTGTGTTCAAAAGACCTGCATATAGGGTGTAAGTATACTGTGTCGAACATGTATTGTCTGCTTTGCAGAAAACTTCTTAACGTATTTATGTTCTTTTCATCCATAACTATTAGGTCTTCGTAGGGATAGCTGTAAAATATTAGTCTGTAATAGTCTATTGTCCCGTATTCTTTGGTTCCAGCATAGTAGCTATCCCTTATTAGGAAATCCATTATGTCTGCAGGGTATATCCAGTTCTTAACAACTTTCTGAAGAAGTCTTATAATTCTAGGTGCTGTTGGACTGTATGGTTTAAGGAGTTTTAAAACCAATTCTTTTAGATCTTCAAACCCCGTTTCCTTACCTATTTTATCTATTAGCTCTCCAAGGTCTGTATATTCTACTAGAGCTAATCCTACAAGTTCGTGATCGTCTAGTTTTTCCTTACGGAGTTTTTCACTTTTTGATAAGATAGATTCCTCAAAAGAGTGACTATAGGGTCCGTGCCCTATATCGTGTAATAGCCCAGTTATTCTTGAGGCTTCAATAAGCTCTAACATACTGTAGCCTTCTAATGCATCTTCACCTTCAGCTGTTGTAAGCATTGTAAGTAAATGCTCACTGAACATTCCGGATAAATGCATAACTCCGAGACTATGCTGAAATCTCTTATGATCTGCTCCAGGATATATGAAGTGAGCTATTTGTAGCTGATGAATTCTTCTTAACCTTTGAACATAGGGTGTATCTATAATTCTTCCTTCAACATCCTTATTAAATGGTATGTAATCATATATGGGATCTCTTATAACCCCCCACCTAAAACCGTATGTACTTATGCAGGGTTTCTTACTCATAGCTTAACTCCTCAGCGTCAATACTACTTGAGTATTCCTTATACTTAAACCTACCATGAAATACTTAGATGTACAAAAGAATGTATAAACCTAGACAGGCTAAAACGATTCCTTCAACCGTCCTTATAAGTCTCTCTTTGCCTTTAACAGCTTTTCCTACATGGTATAAACCTGTTAGTATAAGAACTAGAGGTAGAACAAATATGGTATTGTAGAGAAAGAGGAGCCCATATTTATAAATATATGGTAGCTTAAATTTCTCTATAAACAATAACGTAACTACGTAAGGTCCACCACTACATGGAAGCAAAGTTAAGCTAAGGAAAACTCCAGCTAAAAATGCAAAGTAGGGATTTGCTGCTTTACGCAATATTTTTAAATGTCCTACCTTAATTTCACATTTACCACTAGTAAGATTAGTTAAAACAAGGTGTAATCCTAGAATTAATGCAGACGCACCTATGATTTTAGATAATATGTCGAAAAAACCCAAAACGGTTAATAGTCCTAGGCCAAGCGCATAATATGTTACAAATACCCCTATTATGAAGGCTAATCCTACATTTCTTACATGCCTGTAATTTTTACCGTGAAGAGTTGATGCCATTATGAGCAATGAAGCATATAATGCAAAAGTGCATGGGTTTATAGAATCTAGTGCCGACATTAACACTGCTAACGTTAGTAATTCCCCTATTCCGTGAACGCTCATGTTCTACCCTTTTCCACTAAATAGTTGTTCTAGAAGTCTTATAGTTTCACTATTGGATATTACTATAGTTTCCATATCGCCATTTTTAGGGTAGAAAGCAACTACATAGTCTTTTGGGCTACTAGCTACCATGTTTTTCCAGAAGCCTAAGGGTTGAAAACCTACAACAATAGATACTAACTTGTCACCTACGAAGACCCCTATAAGCGGAGTATAGGGAATTAGCGTTTCGTTGGCAGCTTCACCTATTATCTCATATATACTATAAAAGTTCTTAACGTATTCTCCACTACTACTTAGTTCGTAGAATATCACTTCCGCTTCTTTAAAATTCTCTCTCAATAATTTTTCTACGTTTCTACACGCCGGACATCCTATTGAACCGTAAATATAGAACCTTATATTTCCCTTCGTCTGTGCTGTTTCAGAACACCTTCCGCTAGGAACATTGTAACTGGGTTGAAATATCATTAAACCTATTAGGATAACAAAAATAACTATTATTAGCAATGATACTCTAGATGTTTTCATATGCAAACCTTATTTCAGTATTTCTGACACTAAGTCTGTAAAGGCGTAAATATATAGTTGTCCTAGATTATTTCAACTCTCTTGTTAGTTAAAAAATTATTTTCTGTTAAGCTAAGCAATATTTCTTCAAATAGTAGGTCATTACTTGCATCAATAGAAACAGACCATTTAAAAGAAAGCTTATTTAAGCCACTTATTCCAGAGACCTCTATTGTTACGTCGTTCCAGAGTTCTCTAGGTAAATTTTCCCTAAGAAAATTCCATAGTGTATCTACATATTCGAATGCTTCACTCATAGTAAACCCTATTATTGTTACTTTCGTCTCAGCTATTATGATGCTCAACGGAACCTCCATGATGTACTACACCAAAATTTAGAGAATGCTTAAGGATAATTCATGAACGTTCTTACTAAATTTATACTTAGCCATTTCAATGTTGTTTTAGTTTAAAACTACTCTTCACCTATTTGAAATATGTCTCCTCCCCAAATATCTCTTATTACAGGGCTTTCGAAGATAAGCTTCTCTGCGCTATCATATATTTTAAAATATCCATCTATGGGCTTCACAACCTCCTTTGCATCTAACTCTACTTTACCATCCTTAGTTATTGCTTCAAGAAGCTTACCTCCACTCCAAAGTTCAACCCTATACCCGTTCGGTAGCCCTTTAACTACTATCTTATCATCTAATGGTGTCGCGTAATTTTCTGGAGGTATTATTTCAACTACACCATCAGGCCTTATCCAGCCTAACATTATTTCACCGAAAACATACTTATTATAGAACCTCAAGTTTATTTTATGGTAGCCTGCGCTTAAGGCTAAGATGTCACTATGGTAAACTGTTGGTGCCTGGTCTTTCCAAGCATCTATTATTAATTTGTCATTAATCCATAGTTTTGCACCGTCATCTGTTAAAACGTAAAATCTATAGAGTCCAGCTTGGTTTACTATAAGATGCCCTGACCATTCAACTGCAAAGAATTCTGCTGGAACCTCGGGTGCTGGTTTATCCCACCATACGAAGTTTATTTGAGGATCTATTCTTGTTTTCCTAAGGTTTCTTTTTAGGAACTGATTTTCTGGAGGTTTATCAGGTGATATTTCATAGTATTTCCCTAAAAGCCCATGTACAAGGCCTTTCCTTATTCTTACGAGAACGTACTTTTTGCCCATGAATATTTTTCACCTATCTATTGTGCTTTCAAATTACAGTTTCTTGTCTAAGTATAGTTTAAAAATTCTAGGGTTCTTCAGTTAGAGATTTAACCATAAGATAAGCGTCTTCTCCGTCAAGGTAGTAATATGGTATAGTCTTCTTAACTGTAAAACCAAGTTTTTCATAAAGTCTTATCGCTGGAACATTTGATACTCTAACCTCCAAATATACTTCCTTTGCTCCATAATCTTTTAGCCCTTTAAGAGCTGCTTTCATAAGAGCTGCTCCTATACCTTTTCTCCTATACCCTTCTAGGACAGCTAAGGATACTATGTGACCTTTCTTCGTAAGCCCGTACTTAATAAGCCCCCAACCTATTTCAACCCTAGACATAACATATCCGACTACAACACCGTCAACTTCAGCTACAAGAAAGACTTTAGGCCATCTCCTTAAATGCTCAATAAAAAATGTTTTTGTATAGTTTTCAGGTAGCGATACCCTATTTATGTACATAACCCTATCTATATCGTTTAACGTTGCTTGCCGTACAATGAAATTAAGGGACAATACCCTATTCTCCTCGGCATTAATGTGATTCGTACTTCATAGAAAAATAGTTAACCACTATGAAATAAACACTTTACTTAATGAAGTAAATATTCCTTCTAGAAAGGTGTTTAGTTTATGGCTAAAGTATATACCGTTGGACATTCAAATAGAAGCTTCAGTGAGTTTATACAGTTATTAAAACAGTATGGTATTGAAGTTATTGTTGATGTTAGGAGATTCCCTAAAAGTACTAAGTATCCTCACTTTAACAGGGAAATTCTTGAAGATGAACTAGGCAAATATAATATAAAATATATTTGGCTAGGCGGCCTTCTAGGCGGATTTAGAAAGGGAGGTTATAGAAACTATATGCTATCTAAAGACTACATGGAAGGTATAAGGAGGCTTATATCTATAATCCTTAGGTACGATAATAAAGTAGCTATAATGTGTTCTGAGAAGCTATGGTTTAAGTGTCATAGAAGGTTCATTTCAGACACTCTAGTAAGCAAAGGCATTGAAGTAAACCACATAATTGATAAGAATAGGACTTCTAAGCACAGATTAAAGAGGGTTTAAAAAGTAATAGGGCTATATTTTATATAGTAAGTGCATAAGCTGGTGTGCCTTTTTGAGTATAGCAGTAGAGAAAAGCAAGGATTTAATGCTCGCCGAAACCCTACTCAAGGATCCAGCATTACTTAAAATACTTGAAATTATGGTTGAGGAAAAAGAAATCGTTCCTAAAATAAGACTCGAACAAGGCATAGAGTATCCCAGAATGAAGAAATTCCCGGAGTGGCAGGAAAAAATGAAAACCCTTATAGAGCTGGGTCTTGTCGAAGAGAAAATATTAGATAGAGTTATTGAATGTCCTTCATGCGGTAAAATCCATGTAAGTACTAGGTTTAAATGTCCCTCATGTGGCTCCATAAATATGGTTAGAACAGAAATAATACAGCACATAACTTGCGGTTTTGTTGATACAAAGCTGAAATTTATTCGGCGCTTAAAGGGTGGGGGCGAGGAACTAATCTGCCCTAATTGTAAAATAGCGTTACGTGAAGAAGGAATAGATTACCGTATTTTAGGTGAAATTTTCGAATGTATTGACTGCGGCAGAAGAGCTGACAGACCTAGGATAGAGTTTAAATGTAGAAATTGCTTACACGAGTTTGACATAACAACAGCAAAGTACAGAGCAGTTTACATGTATAGGACAACAGACTATGGAATTAAGCTCCTACAGTCAGGCAATCTAATAAGAAACCTAATATTACTCTCACTTACCTCTAAAGGATTTCGTGTAGAAAGAAACGCTACATTAAAGGGGATTTCAGGCGTAAACCATAGGTTTGATATTATAGTTAGGTCAGGTAAGTCATTAATAGGCGTAGACTATAGACCTGTAAGCTCTGCTGAATCGCAGATAACAGACCTATTAGCCCATATAGCTAAGTTCATGGACTTTCCAGGGATAAAGTACATTTATGTAACAGATAGCTCATCGGAAAGTGTAAGAAAAGTTGCTTCAAGTCAGGGCGTTAACCTAGTTTCCGGTAAGTCCATTACTGAAATACTTAGTCAAATACTTGAACTTGTAAAAAGGTTTAGAGAGGAAGAAAAGACATAAGCATAGATACTAAGTAGTCTACGTAAGTGTAAAACACTGCTATTATAGCGTAAAGGAGGGCCATATGTAATACTCCTTCAGCTACAGTCCCCGACCTTATTTTACCTATTGCTATACATGAAGGAGCGGTAATAAGTAAAGTTGTGTAGTATAGGAGTCCCTTCATCTGATTTGGTGTTAGCAATATAGCGAATAGTCTTCCACCACCTTTTCTAACAGACTCATATAATGCTGTGTTGAAGAATAGCAGGAACGCTGAAGCAATCATAAATATTATTATTGAAGCGTAAATTATTGAAACATAAACTTTCATACTCCTACGTCTCTCTTCTTCAAATGCTTCAAGCCTTGTTGCATGAGATGAAGCACCTGAAAGTACTTGAGCAGCTCTCCCACCGCTCTCGTGAGCTTCAGCTACTGTTTCAATAAATCTTCTCGTAATCGGTGTTTGGTCTTTAAATGTTTCGCTTAGGGCTCTAGAAACATCTTCGCCAAGAATTATTCTTGCAACAGTCTTTTTTATGAGGCTTGTTAATGGACCTAAATCTTTTTCAGCCTCTATCTCTAATGCCTTGGGTACAGTATACCCTGCTCTAACAAGTCCTGCAAGGTCGTATAGGAAGACAGGTATTGAAAGTTCTACTTTGCGTTTCCACCTGTAATCCATGTATTTAACTAGGGCATATGGTGTTGCTAGTACAATTACGAACAACACTAAGGTGTTTATGAAGTTTACATCGTATGGTAGTAGGACGGGTATAGGCGGCCCCGCTATTACCAAAATCTTCGTGTAGTCAGCTATTTTAAAAACTATGAGGTTTGCGAAGAGTATAAGTAGTGCTGTAAGAGACGATGATACTAGTGCTAAAGTACCTCCGGATATTACTCTTCTTTTTCTAAGCTTTCTTGCCATCAGCTTACCCCGAAATCTTAGACACTAAAGAATCAATCATTAAAACAATCATTACAGCTATTGTCGGAGCTATTATGAAATGTATTAGGAAAAGTATTTGCAACGGACTAATAGGTAATGCTACTGCTCCAAGCGAGGCCATTATTGATAACATTATAGTTAAAACTAGAGGCATGACAACGACTAAGCTTATGAAAATCTCCATTAAAACAGCCATGGAATTCATAACCTCCTTAACTTTTGCCTCTCTACTTCTTAGAAGATTCATAAACTCTGACTCTAGAAACTCGTTTAGCCCTTTACCTGTCTCCACAATTCCAGCTAAACCTTCCAATAGGGAAGAATAAACCATAGAAGGTGTTTTTCTAGCCTCCTCCATAAGCATTCTCGCAGTGTCCTGGCCTAAAATAAGTACTTTTCTAAGCATCCTAATAGCAGGTTCCTCTATGCCGAATAATTTTCCTTTCTCAGCTAGCTTTGCTATTATACTCTCTATATTCCTTCCAGCATAGGACAATATGGCCATGTACGATACTATGTACGGAAGCCTCGTTTCCAAAAGTTCAAGCCTGCTTTTAGCTTTAAAAACAGGTAAATATATTAGCAAAGCTAAAACTAGGATAGACACTATTAGGGAGAGAATTGTAGAAGCCAGTAAGCTAAACAGCATACTAATTTTAATTATATACGCGTGAAAGAAGTATGCTAATGGCAGCGATATAGAGAATGTTAGTATAGTAGTAAAGACTATTGCGGCTACGTATCTACGTAAAGATATTTTAAGACCCGAATATGTTAGATATGGTTCAAGCCAGCTTAAATTTTTGAGTGCAAAATTGTACAGGCTCCTTCTCTTAAACATCCTATAAGCCAGATGTGATAAACCCATCTACTCTATCCTCCTTAGCTCAGATTCCGCATGTCTATATGTTTCTTCGGGGTCTTGATAGTATTTCCTTAAAACGTCAGCTACTTCGGAAAACCTTGACATATTCTTCTGCTCCATCCATTTCAAAACAACTTTTCTTCTTTCGAAGTCCTTATATATTTCACTTAAAGGCAATCCCCTATTTGTCGCTATATATTCGAAAGCGTAGCTTCTACCAGTAAACTTCCATGAGTCCGTTACGGGATCCCAGGTATATACTTCGTTTAATATTACTTCCTTAGTTGCTGTATCTATGCCTACAGTTTCTACAACTCTCAAGACTCTTCTCATTATTTCTCCTCTAACCTTAACCCTGCCCATGTGTACGAAAGCCTTAATTAACGGTATTAGAACTCTAGGAATATTCATTGGCTCGTTTTCTAGCCTAGAAATAACTGCTTGAACGCTTTCACCATGTATTGTTGTTAATCCTCCGTGACCTACAGCCATTGCTTGGAAGAAAGTGTAGGCTTCTCTACCCCTAATTTCACCGACAATAATGTATTCAGGTCTTTGCCTTAATGCGCTTTTTAGGAGTTCAAATAACGTTATGTCTTCTACACCTGGTTCAAAACTTGGTCTTACAGTCATGGGAACCCAATTTTCATGCGGAAGTCTGAGTTCAGGTGTTTCCTCTATTGTAACTATTTTTGCCTCAGGCCTTATCATCATAGCTATGGCGTTTAACAGCGTTGTTTTCCCTGAAGCCATAGGACCTAAAACCATGAAGCTCATTACGTTATCTATTAGTAGCCACAGGTATGCAGCTACATCGGTGCTTAATGTGTTGAATTTTAATAAGTTAATTATTGTATATGGTTCTATACTGTACTTCCTGATAGAGAAGGTGCTTCCTCTACGAGAAACTTCCTTTAACGTTAAATGGGCTCTAAAACCTTCAGGTGGTAATGGCCCTTCAACTATTGGTCTAGCGTAGGTTATGCTTTGCCCAGCTCGAAAAGCCAATCTCCTAATAAAGCTTTCTAATTCTTCAGGGTTTTCAAACATAACGTTTGTAGGCATCCATTCGAAGTCTCTATGATAAACATAGACTGGTATACCGTAGCCATCGCAAACAATATCTTCTACGTATGGATCTCTATACATAGGATCTATTTTGCCATATCCTACAAGGTCTCTTATTATGTAGTATTTAATTTTACTTATAGATTCTTTTTGAAGCTTAATTTTAAATTCTTTTACAATTTTATCTATAGTTTCTGACAATGCCTCAGAGGCCCTCTCGTAATCTCTTAGCGCCGTTATGGGTATTCTTGCTTCTTCAAGTATTAGCTCCTTTATCTCCTTATAGTACGCTTCTTCTTCAGGAACAAGGTATGGTTCTAAAACACTATATCTTAAAATACCCTTCTCATCAACATATATCATCACGTATGCGTATGGTGGTTTTACAGCGTAAATGTTTTTTACAAGGATTCTCTTCTTCAGTTTCTCTTTTTCCACCTCTACAGGAATGGTTTTAGCTGCAGTCTTTTCCTTCTCTAAACTAGCGTTTGAACTACTGCATTTTTTCTTTGTTTTCCCTGAAGTCTTCATTTAATCTCCCAAACATTTCTTTTCAGCTATTCTAGTTATATTTAAAATAAACCGCTTTAAAGTAAATTTTGCTATAGCCACGTTCTTATCTTGCACTTAACATTATTTAGTACGGTACTTTTCTAAGTTGCTCAATTCTTACTCCTTGCACTCCTATAGAGTATGTTACTATGAGACCTCTTTTCGGCATCTTCTTATGCTTCTTAAATAGCATTAAATATCTTACCTCAGTACCGATTACACTTACCTTAAGCTCAATTACGATGTCGAACAATCTCTCCATAATCAGTAATGTGTCTTCCCTTATTACGTTAGGGGTTACTTGTAAAATTATACATGTATTCCAAGTTTTCACATTATGCTTTATCTTCATAATATCCTCATACGGTATGTGTGTTACCGATGACGCATCAATAATTACTAAGGATCTCGGTAACTCCCTACTAAGTACACCCCATAGCTCATTAATATTAGCTATTGAATAATACTCCCATAAATATTCTCTCTCAATAGCTCCCACATCTAGGCCAACATTTACCGCTGCTTCCCTGTAATCTTCTACATCGTCACCTAAGATAATATATGCTACCCTCACATTAGCTTTAGAAACGCTGTACCCTATCCTATGTAGGAGAAGGTAAGGATAAGTATCGGGTAGACCTTCGACAAGTATGGTCATTCCTGGCTTTAATGTACCTAAATATTCATCTAAAACCGGTATACCTAGCCTTATAGGTTTCTCCAATAAGTACACCCTAACTAGCTATAGTGTGTTTTAAACTTAAAGAAGTATATTAGGTTACGGATATTATACGACCATTGAAACTCTTTAAGAAAAAAGAGGGAGTTATGGCGTTTATTGCTATTCGTTTTTACACTTCACTACATTCTTTTACTCTATGAGCTTTACTCTTATCAATTCTTTAATAATGAAGTTTACGGGTTCCTCGAGGTCTTCTCTTTTAATCCCTGTAGCGTCAGCTACCTTATCTATTATTTCATTAACTGTTAATTCCCCGCTACAGAGAAGCCATATGTAAAACGCTGCCGGATTTAACGTGTAAGCATGATCTTCGTCTAAGCTAATAATGTATCCTTCGTCGCTTCTCCCCACAGGCGTGCCTTTTCTTACAGGTTTTTTACTTAAAATTTCCTCAGTCATTGCTACTCCCTTCGCCCGCCTTTTCTACTAAATTTTTTAAACGACATTCTCCTGTATGGTCGTTTAGAAGCTTCCGCTTTAGGAGAATTTTCTGGTATTTTATTGGAGGCCGCAACTTCGCTATCGTCTAGTTTCACTATTTCCCCTTGCTTCCCTATGTTTAGTTGAGCTACTCCTCTAAATGCTGTGACGAATGCTTTTTTAAGTCTAATAACTTCTCCTGCCTTAATACTACCAGCTTTCCGACCCCAAAGGGTCATTCTTGTTCTTCCGGTTTCATCGCCTACAAGTGCCTCCGATATTATTCTAGAACCTTTTCTTGTCTGAATAACCTTAGGTTTACTTGCCTCTAGAACTCTTACCTTTATTGTTATGTTGTCCATTCCAGGTTTGAGATCCTTAATTTTTACTTCTTTACCCAAATGTTTTCCACTCTTCCACGCTTAGCGTCCCAGCAAGAAATCGTTTACGATTTCTTGCGGGACAAGTCCCATTTATAGGCCGTATTATATAAACTTTATCCCATAAGAAATGCTATATATAAGCCAGCTGCTTCAACGGGCAGTGTTAGTATCAGTAATTGCCAAATTATTTGTTTTAATATGTCGCTTTCTGCTCCAGCAGCTTTTGCGAAGAAAATTTTATTTATTATTGCTGAGCCGGTAGCTAAAAGAGCTGCTGCAAGAGCTGTATTTACAGTTATTTTCTTTGCTGATAAGAGGGAAAATACTGTGAAGATAAGGGCTTCAGCACTTACAAGCCCCCCGAAAATTGATGAAACTATTACTCCATGTTCTCCGAAGACAAAGGTAACATATGTTACTACTATAAGCATTGCTGTAAATATTAGAAGTGCTCTTAGGGCTATGGAGTAGCTTATGGGCTTGGCTATTTCCATACCTTTAATTTTCTCCTCGGAAATAGGTATTGGTGTCGCAAATGCCAGCTTAACCATAAAGTATCCTTCAAGAGCGGATATTAGAAACGCTATGGCGAAAATCATGAAGGAAACTTCGCCGAGTATGATGTATCCTACAGTAGCAGCTAGCATTACGAGAGTTAACATAGTATTTCTAAAAACCATAGCCGTAGACGCTATTATTATACTTCCTGAAACTATAGAGTTAGGAATTCTCAAATGCCTCCTTAGTTTAATTACACTTACAACTGCTGCTTCACTGTGAACAAGTCCTCCGAAGAATGAGAAGTACTCTATTGCTTTAGGTCCTTTGATCTTCACTAGAAAATAACCTAGTAACGAGAAGATTAAAATAACAACAAAGAATATGTAAAGAACTTTAAAGTTGATTACATGCAGGAATGGATCATAAACATCAACGGCAAGAAATGGTCCTAGAAGAAACACTATGATACCTATTTCGAGCATTGATAGAAGCTCCTCATACGTTATGAACCTTATTAGAGCTTCTATCCTTAGTTTCGTAGCTAACATGAACGTTACGAAAACAGATGTTGCTACTGCCTCTACTAGCCTGTCTAAACCTATGAGTACACCTATAGCAAATGCTATGCTTAGAGCTAAAGGGGTTGTTATACCTGCCTCTCTTAAAATAAGTAACCTATAAGCGCTGTAGAGAACTATTATTGAAACAGCTAGTGCTGTTATTGCAATGGGCATTATTCTAATAAATTCTATGAACACTGTTGTTTGACCAAGAATCTGAGGGATAACTGTAGAGAACAGTCCTAAAATGCTTATGAAACCAAAACTTCTAACTCCAGGCGGAAATCCCGCACTCTCACCCTCTTCCCTTAAAGTTGATGTTTTAGCTTTCTCTCTTTCCAATCCTATAAGTGCACCAGCTAAGAAGCTTATAAGGATCTTAACTAATAGGTACCACTGGTCTATACTTGGTAAAAATAATGCTTCACCTTCCATGCTTAGAACATTCTCCTCTCGGCTTTTGCATTTATTTTAAGTATGAAGAGACATATTTATGGATTTCCTAAACCCCAAGATATTTATGGGGAGTGTTTTGAGTATAAACTTTAAGATAGAAGTAATTCAGCTACCTTTACCTGAAGGGGCTAATATCATAATAGGTCAAAGTCATTTCATAAAATCTACGGAGGATATTTACGAAGCCATAGTGAATAGTTGTCCATCAATAAAATTTGGCTTAGGTTTCTGTGAAGCAAGCGGTGATAGGCTAGTAAGATACGAAGGCAATGATGAAGAATTAAAGAAATTAGCTGCAGAAACATGTCTGAAAATAGGTGCTGGCCACATATTTGTTATATATTTGAAGGGAGGTTGGCCGATAAATGTTCTCAACGCATTAAAGAATGTTCCTGAGGTTACTAGAATTTTTGCTGCAACAGCCAACCCTATACAGGCAGTGATTATTGAAACGGGGCAAGGTCGTGGTCTTTTAGGTGTTGTTGACGGATATAAGCCTGTGGGAATAGAGACTGAAGAGAAAATTAGGGAGCGAAGGGGATTTCTTAGGAGAATCGGTTATAAGCTTAGATGATGTTTGAGCGAATTCTTAAAAATAAATATTTCATCTTTTTCTAATAGCTATCATGTCCATTGTATGTTCAGCTATGTCCTCAGCATCTACAAGCATTCCTCTAAGTCGCTCAATTATTAATCTTAGGAGAGGCGTATCTTTGTCTGTTGCGCTAACTGTTGAAACTATTCTCTCTATTTCCTCTTCTAACCCCATGTATTTTGTTGCTCTTTCAATAGCTCTTAAAGCCATATTATCGTTCATACTGTATAGAGCATTCATAGCCTCATTGAAAACCTCTATTACTGCTTTAGTTAGTTCTTCTATCTTAGATTTTAGTGGGTCATAGGGTTTCTTGGTAAGCTTAATTATCTTATCTGAAATGTATGCTGTGTGATCAGCTATTCTTTCAACGTTTCGAGCCACCATTGCTAGGTTTATTGCGTCTGCTGGTTCTTCTAATCCTACGTCAATCATTATTCTTCTATCTTGCAGTGATAGGTTGAGTTGCCTTATAAATAGGAAGTAGAATCTATCTATTTCATCATCCCTCATTATTACATCTCTTGCTAGGTCCTTATCTAAGTTTAGAAATGCTGTTATAGTGTCTTTGATCATGCTCCATACTAGTTTATGCATTCTTTGAAGAATGTTAATTATTTTTAGTTCTTCGACATTAGCAATAACTTGTATTACTAGTCCCTCGGGAATGTCTTCAACAACTTCTGCTCCGACAAGATATCTTCTTATAAAGTCTCTAAGAATCTTCTTATCCTCTATAGGTGCTGTTCCATCTTTAACAACTAACTTAACTATGTCTCCTCCAGCAACATATGATGCAACGAGCATTCTTACTGCTCTATCAATTGACCATTCCTTATTCTTTATACCCAGTGTTACTTCTTTTCTCTTAGAAGCTTCCTTCAAAGGCATTAGTAATAGCGTATTGTCGTTCTGCGCATAAACAACTATAGAGTCTCCCGGATGGAGTCCGGCATTTGTTACCCAGTGCTTGGGTAGAGAAACAATGAACGTTGAGCCACCTGTTACCTGTATTTTCCTTATTTCACCGAATTCTCTTCTACGACGTCCTGCCAAATGGTTCACCTAATTCACTAATAAACAAATATCCTTGTCTAATATACTCGAGTGTAGTATATATCTTTGTAGTTTCAATATAGTTTAATCAAAACAAGATTTAATAGATTATTTAAATAACCATTTTTCTTCAGGCATATTAAGCTCCTTAGCTGAAGCTTTCTCATCTCTCTTATAATAGCACCCTTTAACTATAACTATGGGGATTTTTTCTTTCCCTTGACCCATAAGAAGCTCTGCTGCAGAAGCTAATTCATCGGCTACAGCTATTACTGTTACTCTAAACGTGTAACCGTAAAGGTCAGGTTTACCTCTATAGTCTCTGAATGGGCTTATTCCTGATATCCCTATAGCCATATTTATCATGCCTTCTCTTAATGGTCTGCCGTAAGTATCGGTGATTATTACTGCTACATCTTTTCCTGTTAGCTCCTTAATTCTTAATCTTATTTTCCTAGCTGAGAAGTCGGGGTCTTTAGGAATTAAAGCTACTATCTCCTCTGTTCCTGCAATATTCGAGGAATCAACTCCAGCATTAGCACATACGATACCATGTATTGTTTTTACAATTATGTGTCCTTCTTTGGAAAGTTTCACTATTTTATCCGATTCTTTGAGAATTAACTCCACAAGTCTAGGATCTTTTCCAGTGTATTTCGCTATTTCCAATGCTCTTTTCGAAGGCGTTATATTGTTTAAGTTAACTATTCTTCCCTCTGCCTTAGACACTATTTTATGGGTTACAATGATTATGTCACCATTCTCAATACTTACGTTCTCCCTTCTACATGCCTTAACTATCAATTCCCCTATGTCATCACCCTTCTTAACTTCAGGTATCGTTTCTAAGCCTATAAGCTCTATTTTCTTAGCCATAAATTAACCCTCCTTAAACCATCTTAATGGTTTAATATAGTCTTTACCTTTAGCTTCAGCTGAGCCTACTACCAGTCTATAATATGTTTTTCCAGTTTTCACTTCAACAACCTTCTCCACTTTACCGTATGCAATGAATTTTTCTCCTTCTTTAAGTAGCCCTGCGTAGAGACCCTCGAAGGTAACTACTTCACGTATTTCTCCTTTAAATGAACCCTCAATTATTTCCACATTGTTAACAATATAGGTTGCAGGTAAGAATATGGAGTCTGAAATATTCTTAACTACACCTTTTATTTTAACTAGGCAAATAGGTTCATATATTCTGTCCCCATACTTTTCCTTAACCTCATTACTGAGCTTAGCCGGGTGTAAGGAAAACACTCTTTTCCTTTTTAAGACAAGCCTCATTTTCTTCTCCATGTAGAGTTTCATAGCCTCACTAGGCGTTAGAGGATGATGCTTCGAAATCTCAAACGCCCATTTTTCTAACGTCACCCTATCAGGTAAAGACACGTATCCTTTGTTTAATACTTGATTTACTGCTTCAAGAAGCTTAAACGAGTTATCTCTACCATAAATCATTAGGTCTATATCGGAGTATTTGGGATTATGAATACCTAGGAGAATTGAGCCTGAAATCCCGAAATACTTTAGGTTAACGCCTGAAATTTCTGATAGATAACTCACTAAATCTGCTAAATCTTTCTCAAGAGAATCTTTTTGCTCATACATGATCTTTCTCAGCCTTTCTTCAGGAACATAGTGTACTTTTATTTCACTTCTAGGAATACCTATGAATTTTATGTTGAAGTACTTATCGAAATATATGTAGTTCGGCTTACTTTTCTTAAGAATTCTCATAGAATCCATTACGGCGACGCTACTATAATATTTCAGAACTCTATCGTACTTTATTTCTCTACGTTGCCATATTGTTTCTTTAGATGAGGGAATGTACTTTAAGTAAGCTAAGACTCTATCTGGAGGATGAACATAACCTACAACGCAAAACAAGTATCCGTCTTTGTCTTCGATAAAGTCCCTATCTTTGAACTCCTTTAGCTTCCTCATTTTAGAAGACCCTCGCAAACCATGTAATCTTTAGGAGAACCTCCTATAACTACTCTGTAGTGGCTTATTTCGTTATTCCTTAGAACAGCTTCAACTTTACCTCTAACAATAACGTTTTCTCCTTTAAATGCTTGTTGGCAAAATCTACCCCTAAACGAGACCACTTCAACTAGTTCTTTGGATTTTATTGGGTATTTCGTCTTAGATTCTATGATTTTCACACAATCTATAGTGTACTTTACAGGTGTGAATATTGCATAAGCATTATCTATTACCTTCGCTCTGATCGTGGCTAAGCCTATGTTTCTATAGCGATAGTAGCCATAGGGTTTATTGTCTTTTAAGTCTCCGATAAATCTTATAAAAAATTCCCTACCTTGGAATGTTCCTTGAAATATTTTCCTTCTCTCATGTCTAATAAAAGTCTTGAAGTCCATAGTTTCATAGGCTTTTCTGAAAACATAAAGGTTTCTGTATTGCTCCTCGCTGAAGCTGCTAAGTACACCCTTCTCGAAAAGATGTTTGAGTACATCTGCAACTTTGAAAGATTCTCTGGTTCCATAAACTACGATGTCTATGTCGCTGTTATCTTTATGTAAACCCACCATGATTGAGCCGCTAATTCCTAGTTTTTCTAGTGGTACATTAGCTTCATAGGATATTGTTGATGCAAGCTTTAACGCTAAATATTCTACTTTATCTAATTTTTCAACGTTATGTAGAAATTCCTTAAGTTTTAAATAGGGCTTATAATGTTTAACTATGTTGTCCTTAGGGACCTCACATAATTCCATGTCGAAGACAGGATCATATATGATGTAATTCCTAAGATGTTCTCTTAAATAATCATACCTCTTGTCTAAGTCGTAAATCTTAACGTATCTTCTATTATCAGTTTTCCTTATCCTATTACCCTCTTTATGAGGAATGTATCTAGGGAATGCAATAACCCTGGTACTTGGATGCTCAAAACCCTTAACATCAAATATTATCCCGTTAATGTCCTCAATGAAGTCTCCTTCAATAAATATGGTGGTTTCTGTCATAGCCTGTATTCCTTCTTTAATTTCTTTAAAACTTCACTGGTGTTGTAAGATGTGTTTGAATTTACTACTTGTTTAAGGTCTTCGGGCGTGTCTAGGTCTATTAGTGTTGTTTCTGAAAGGTATGTTTTTACGAATATTTTCTTCTTGCGAGCTTCCTCTACATGTTTTTTAAAGCTCATAGGCCCGTATTTCAAGTCTATTATTGCCGGAGGATGTTGAATCATAATATTTGTTCCGCCGTCTGCTGAAGGGGCCAAAACTACTGAGTTATATGTTTGGGCTAAATGTATTACATGGCTTATATCCCATGGTTTTATCGAAGGTAAATCAGCAACAGTTATGAGTATAGCATTAGGGTTAAGCATGTTTAGAACGTAGTTTAAAGATTTCCTTAATGCGGGTAACTGACCTACACCGTTATCGTGAAGTACCTTTATTTTGCTTGATAGGGCAGTTATTTCGTTCATATCCTTGTTAGGTGTTGTGATCATAATTTGCTTTATTTCGCAATTCGAAGCTAAAGCTAAAATTACGTCTTTAAGCATAGCTTTACTAAGCTCTATTCTAGCTTCTCGAGGAAGTACTTTTGCTAAACGAGTTTTCGCTTTGCTAAATTCCTTAACAGGAACTATCGCTACTATCTCCATTACTTAACAGCTCAAGCTGTTTACTTTAGGCTTTTTGCTAAATCTAGAACTTCTTCTGCTAATTTAACTTTATCCTTCAAAGTAAGCATTATAGTATTTGTTGCCTTGGCTTTAATCCCGTATTTTCTCTCTATTTTCTCTACATAAACTTTATCTGCAACATCTATTATTATGCCATCTAAAAAGTCCTTATAAATTTCCACAATACCTATAGGTGATGGGTCGTAGCCTAGGGCTTTCATAAATTTATCTGCAGGTCCCGAGACAGGCTTACCTGATATTATTGGTGAAACCGCAACTATAGGAATTTCTGTCTTTCTTAATGTCTCTCTTACTTTTTTCAAGTTTATTATCGGGCCTATGCTATTAATGGGATTGCTTGGACCTATAATTACAATTTCAGCATTTCTTATAGAATCAATAACCCCTGGCGCTGGTAATGCCCTTTCTAGACCGGGAAACTTTACATTATAAACTTCAGGTTCTGCTCTATGCCTTACTAAGTATTCTTGAATATTCATTACACCTATATCTGTTTCAACTATTGTTTCAACTCTATCGTTGCTCATAGGCAATATTATTGCTTTAACACCTAGTTTTCTTGAAAGATATTTCACTATTTCATGAAGTTTAAGTTTCTTCTTCAGCAGATATGTTCTAATAATATGTGTTGCTAAGTCTTTATCTCCTATGCTGAACCATGTCCATTCAGCATCGTACCTAGTTAGCTGTTTTAGCGCGTAGAACGTATCACCCCGTATTCCCCAATACTTTTCTGTATCGAGAATATTTGCAAACAGGTAGAGTACAGTATCTACATCTGGAGAAACGTAGAGGCCATTCCACCATATGTCATCTGCTGTATTTACAATAACAGTCAGCTCTTCATCTCTAACTAAGTGTCTTAAGCCTTCAATAAGTTTTGGTGTTCCAGTACCACCACTTAATATAGTGATCATGAAGTATCTCCGTAATGATTAGTACTCGATAATCCATGTAGTCTTATCCTTCGCATCGAAAAGTTTTACACCAACCTTGGCTAATTCTGCTCTTATCCAATCAGATGTTTTGTAGTCTTTTTCCACTCTAAACTTATGTCTTATTCTAACTATTGTCTCAATTACTTGGTTAAGTTTTTTCTCAACATCCGTTGTTGGTATTAAATATTTGTCTAGAATACCAAGTATTATGTTTAATTCTTTAATGAACTCCATAATACTTAGTGCTATGGGAAATGCCGGTTTCTGTTCTATCATTTTGTTGGCAAAGCTTATGAATCTATGTACGTAGGGCATTGCTTTAGCTATATTAAAGTCATCATTCATACTATCGTAGAAACCCTTTCTTATACTAGCCATTTCTTTAGCAAAACCTTTGGTATCATAGTTTACCTTATGTGGTGAACTTTCATCCCTTAGAACTTTCTTTACCTTCTCCGTAAGTATGACAGATCTTTCGTACAGTACCTTCGCTTGTTCCAATCCTTCCCAGGTAAAGTCCATGGGACTTCTATAGTACGAGCTTAGTAGATAAAGTCTAAGAACTTCGGGCTTATACTTCTTGAAAACATCATATACGGGTATTATGTTTCCTAGGCTTTTGCTCATTTTTTCTCCTTTTATTGTCAAGTAGCCTACATGAATCCAGTATTTTACCCAAGGCTTTACTCCAAAGCATGCTTCACTTTGAGCTATCTCATTTTCGTGGTGAGGAAATATTAGGTCTTGGCCTCCGCCGTGTATGTCAAATTGTTCCCCTAGGTATTTACTGCTCATAACAGAGCATTCTATATGCCATCCAGGCCTGCCTGGACCCCATGGGCTATTCCACCATGGTTCTCCGGGTTTTGCTCTCTTCCATAGTGCAAAATCGTATGGTTTTCTTTTTTCTTTAAGAAACTCTTCTTCCTGCCTCCACTCGTCTCTATGTTTTCTTTTAGAAAGCTTACCATAATCCTCAAACTTATCTACACTAAAGTACACGCTTCCATGGCTTTCATAAGCATATCCTTTCTCCATAAGCTTACTTACGAAGTCTATAATGTCCTCGATGTGCTCAGTTACTTTAGGCATTACATGAGGCATTTTTATGTTAAGCTTAACTATTATATCTAAGAATTCCTCAGTATACTTCCTAGGAACCTCTTCCCACGGTACATTCAGTTCCTTTGCCCTTCTAATTATTTTATCATCTATATCCGTAATGTTCATTACATGGAATACTCTGTAGCCCTTCAGTTCAAGGTATCTTCTAATAAGGTCAAAAACAATATATGCTCTGGCATGGCCTATATGCGTGTGATCGTAGGGTGTTGGACCACAAACATACATTCTAACTAGTCCAGGTATTAGGGGTTCAAATACCTCTTTTCTCCCTGTTAGCGTGTTAGTTACTTTTAAAACCATGTTGACCACGTTTTTAACTTAGCTCAAAAACCTACATTATGTAAGGAAAGATAAAAACTTGATGCTTGAACGTAATTACTATATCTTCAAAAGCATTTTTAGAAATAGATAAATTAATGCTAATATAACATCTCACACAGTCTCTATAGTGGACTAGGGGGCAAAGTGTTATTGTCGATAACGCTCGATGCAACAGTTAATAAGTTGCTTAGGAAGGTTAGAATTACAGAGAATTCTGCAATAGTCTTTAAAGACATAGTGGCATGCGATGGCCATGATGATGAGGCTATTTTACGTATAGTTACTCATGCTCATCAAGATCATTTATGCGGTTTAAGAGAGAGTATTAGGAAAACACCGCTAATAGGTATGACTGAAGCTACTTACGATATTTTAAAAGCATTAGACTATGATATTCCTGAAAATAAAACCTTAATTTTAGATTATGGTGAAGAGGTTAAAATAAAGGATGTCATAGTTTCCCTTCATAAAGCAAAACATATTATTGGTGCTGCTCAGGTACTTGTTATAGATGAGGAAGGACAGAGACTCGTTTATACTGGAGACTTTAAATTACCTTCAACACCTATTCTTGAATCGGACCTTCTAGTTATAGAAGCAACATACGGTAATCCAAGCCATGTAAGGCCTTTCAAGTACGAGGTTGAAGACTTATTCGCTGACCTTGTGAAGTCAAGTTTGGCTAAAGGTCCAGTCTATGTTTTCGGATATCATGGGAAAATACAGGAAGCTATGGAGATTCTAAGGTCTAAAGGTATAGATGCTCCTTTTATAGCACCGCGGAAGGTGTATAGAGTTACCAAAGCAGCTGTAAAGCACGGGTTACAGGTTAAAGAAGTATTTTATTACAGATCGTTCGAAGCAGATGAAATTATTAAGAGTGGGTGGTATGTTTTCTTTGCACATTTAAGCGCAGCAAGAACGTATAGTAACCGTTCCGCAGTAAACATAGTTCTCTCCGGATGGGAATTTACTGAGCCTCTTAGGCAAATTAATGAGAAAACATATTTAGTTGCTTTAAGTGATCATGCTGATTTCGAGGACTTACTAGAATATGTTAAAAGGTCTAGGCCAAAAGTCGTTATTACCGATGCTTCTAGGGAGGGATCGGCCTACATGCTGGCTAGGGAGATTAGGAGAAAACTCTCAATACCTGCAATAGCTCTACCGTAACACCGCAAACCATTTAAGCATCCTCTTTAAAGCTAAGGTAATTGGGGTAAGGAAGTTGGGGTCTCGATGATAACAGCGATATTTAGGGATCTCTGCCCAAACTGCGGTGGACCTATCTCTTCTGAGAGACTCGAGTTAGGTCTGCCTTGTGAGAAATGTTTACCTCGTTTAGAAGATAAGTTCCCACGGATCCGTGGCGAACTAGCTAAAGTTTGGGAAGTAGAGAAAGGCGTCAGAGAAATAGATGAACTTTTTATTAGAGCTATAGGCTCCCGTATGTGGGGTCTTCAAAGATTATGGGCTAGGAGATTTCTTAATAAAGAAAGTTTTGCCATGGTTGCCCCTACAGGTAGCGGTAAGACAACAATGCAGATAATTCTAAGCTTATATGCTGCTGATAGGGGTCAGAGAATTTTAATAATGCTCCCTACAAGCCTCCTAGCACATCAGGTTCATCAGAAAGTTTTAGAGTTAAGATCGAAGCTTGGCTACAATGATGTGCTTGTATCCGCATATCACAGCCTACTTACAGATAGGCAGAAGCGACTAGAGTTAGAAAATGTAATTGACTCTTCAATAATAATTACTACACCCATAAGCTTAATGAAGAAGGAAGAATTGCAGCAACCAATAAACGTTGCTTTCATAGATGATGTTGATAGTTTTCTTAGAAGAAGTAAAAGCGTAGATGTAGTACTCAAAATGCTTAATGTTACATCGGAGGAAGTGGCTCTAATCGAGAAAGCGCAGAAAATGGAAAGTGAAGCTAGGAAACTAGCAAAAGAGGATCCTGAAAGAGCAAGACAATTAGTAAGTGAAGCAGCTAAGTTGAAAACCGATGTTAGACTTAAAGTTAAGGGCCAAGTAATAGTGAGCGGAGCTACACAAACAGCTAGGAGAACAAAGAGAGTACGCGTACTTAACGCGCTTTTCGGCTTCACCGTGGGAGGGAAAGTTGAAGTTGGTAGGAACATCGTTGACATGTATGTTAAACCCCCTAAGGAACTCTTCGAAAAAACCATAGTTGATATCGTTAAGAAGCTAGGTACTGGAGGACTAGTTTTCGTACCTATGGATAAGGGAGCAGAATACGTTAGGAAAATAACAGATGTTCTAAAGCAACACGGTGTTAATGCTGAAGCATATCTTGGAACAAGAAGGAGATTGTTTGAAAAGTTCATAGTGGGAGATGTTGACGTTCTTGTAGGCATAGCCTCCTATAGGAGTCCTTTAACTAGAGGGATAGATTTACCTGAAAGAGTAAGGTATGCTGTCTTCACGGGAGTGCCTAAGTTTAGACTAAGAATTAGTTTTGAAGAGTTTCATCCTAGCAGATGGTTAATACTGTTAAATGAAATCAGAGATGCAGTATATGAGAAATACCCGTACGAGTTCGATAGGGTTCTTGGCGGCTTAATAAAGGTAAGGCTTGCTACAAGAGACACTTTAGAAGCAGTTAGAGAAGCATTAAAAACAGGTAAAACGCTTACAGGGTTCCCCGAGTTTGTAAGGAAAGTAGCTGAAGATTCGCTTAACTTCTTAATCAAAGTAATCAAGGATGAAGAAGTTAGAGAAAGACTTAGAAGGAGCGAAACAATAACCTTTGGAGAGAAAGCTGGTGAATACTTCTTCATAATACCGGATGCTACAGCATACATACAGGCTAGCGGTAGAACAAGCAGACTGTACGTTGGAGGAATAACTAAGGGAGTAAGCGTACTAGTTATTGACGAGGTAAAAGCCTTTAATGCTCTCATAAGAGATCTTAAATGGCTTCTTGAAACAGTTGAATTCAGGAAGTATGAGGAAGTAAATATCGATAAACTTATGAAAGAAGTAGATGAGGATAGGAGAAAAGTTAGACTTGCCTTAGAGGGTAAGCTTAAGACAAAGGAAAGAGAATTAATGAAGACAACACTTTTCATAGTAGAGTCCCCTAATAAGGCAAGAACAATAGCAAGGCTTTTCGGAAGACCGACAAGAAAAACGGTGGGAACACTTCAGACATTTGAAGTACTGACTGAAAACAGGTTAATGGTAATAACGGCTACGGGCGGGCACATACTAGACCTTGTAAGTGATGAAGGTCTTTTCGGCGTGAATGTTGTAAATAAAGTATTTCAACCTGTATATAAGCCTATCAAGAAGTGTATTAGGTGTGGAAGAGACGTTTCTGAAGAGGAAAACACCTGTCCTTACTGCGGAGGTAGAGTACTTATTGAAAGTAAACCAGTAATTAAAGCTTTAAGACATTTAGCTGCGCAAGTTGATGAAATACTTGTTGGCACGGATCCTGATAGTGAAGGGGAGAAAATCGCATGGGATGTAACGTTACTTCTAAAACCCCTCAATAAGAACATTTGGAGAGTAAGATTCCATGAGGTAACTAGGAGAGGTCTTATTGAAGCATTAAACAATCTCTCAACAATAGATAAGAACATGGTTAAAGCTCAAATTGTTAGGCGTATTGAGGATAGGTGGATTGGTTTTAGTTTGAGCCCTATTTTGTGGAAGAGGTTTGGAATGCACTGGCTATCAGCAGGAAGAGTGCAAACACCAGTACTAGGATGGATTGTTGAGAGAACAATGAAGAATAAGAGAAAAGCAGAGCTTATAACAATCAAGCTTAAGGGAATTAACTTAAGTTTAACATTTAAAGCTCCAAAGGGATTGGCTGAGAAAATAAGTAAACAAGGTAAAATAATTATAGAGAATATTAGAGACGAAATTGTTGAACTAAATCCTCCACCACCATTCACTACCGATGCTATGCTAGCTGAAGGTTCAAGAATTCTTGGACTGCCCGCTCCTAAAATAATGGATTCTGCTCAAAGACTCTTCGAGGCAGGATTAATAACATATCATAGAACAGACAGTACTACAGTAAGTAATGTAGGTATAGGGATAGCTAAAGACTACATTACAAGAGTTTATGGAGTAGAATACTTTAAAGCTAGGAAATGGGAGAAACCTGGAGCACATGAATGTATAAGACCTACTAAACCCCTAGACTCCCGTCAAATAAGATCTCTAAGAGCAGCTGGAGTTCTTCGGCTAGCAGTACCGCTGAGACCTGAAGACTATAGACTATATGATGTAATATTTAGAAGATTTATAATAAGCCAAATGGCTCCGGCAAAGGTTATGAAGAGAACATTTACGATAAGATTTGAAGACTTTACGAAAGAATTCACGTTTACAACTAAAATTATAAAGGAAGGATTTCTCAGACTCTCAAAGACATTCGTACATGAAGAAGTAAGTAAGTTAACTAGTGGAGAGTATGAGATAGAGGAATTACAGGTAAGAATGATACCTGAGTATCCCTTATACAGCTATGGTGAAGTAGTAGAAGAAATGAAAACAAGAGGAATAGGTAGACCCTCAACCTACGCTAAAATACTAAGTATTTTGAGGAGAAGAGGGTACATACTTGAAGTAGGTAAAGGAAAACTTGTAGCAACAAATAGAGGGAAGCAGATATTCGAATATCTCATTAAAAACTTTGAAGAACTGATAAGTGAGGAGAGAACTAGGAAACTTCAAGAAGTAATAGACATGGTAGAATTAGGCAAAGAGGATATAACAAAAGTCTTAAACGAATTTTATAGAGAAACATGTAACATAATTGTCAAAGCTAAAAAGGAAGGCGTAACGTATCCTACGGAATCATTCATACTCAAAAACCTATGCTTAGAATATTCATAAATAACCTTTACTAATTAACTTAGTTTCAATAGCATTACTAGGAGGATGAGAACATAGCTAAAAACAATCCTTATAGAAGTAGAATAGAGGCCCTAATTAAAGTATGGAGTGAAATAACATCGTCAAATAGGAAAGACTGGTCAAGAGAAGAAGTAATAGATTTACTTATGGCTGAGTATTCTAGGAGGAAAATAGAGCCACTAAGGGGGAAGGCAAGACCCCCTGACTTATTTGATAAAGAACTATCAAGCCTATATTTCATAGGGAGATACGGTTTAGGTTTATTTGAGGAATACCTAGAAATATTTAATGGTCCCTTAGATTACGAATTAAAAATTGACAATATTGTCAAGCAATTAAAAGAACAGGGCTTAGAAAAATTAAGCTTAAGAAATATTCTTGGTGATATTAAAAAAGAACAGTTGATAAAGGTTCTTAGAGTGCCTTTTACAGGGGTAATACTAGGATTCTTAAGTGAAGAAGTTTTCACGAAGTTTTTAAAGAAAATACTAACCGAGTATCCTGAATACGAGCAAACAATACGTAATTATAAAAAATTCTACATAGCTTTCCGTGTAGCGGAAGCTATAGCTAAAGGGGAAATAAGAAATAAGCTAATGAAGGAAGCGTTGAAGAGAGCCATAGCTGTCAGAGTAGAAGCTGCTAAGAATTTACCAAGTGATAAGTACATATACACTATTGCGTTTGAAGTATTCAAAGTACCTCCTAAAATATTAAAGAAAGTACTTAGTATTCAAGAAAGCGGGAAGAGAAAGCAAAATAGAAAAGCAAACAGTAATTTATTGAAATTCGAACCTTAAAAGTTCTAAAATAGCATAGATACAATAGTTACCTAAATATTTTACAAGAAGAATATTTTAAATAACTTCACTTAAATCTTCCAACATAGCTTACATCATAGGTGACGTGTTATGGCAACACCTAAGATAAGGTTTTACACATATAGAGGGCCTTTCAGTAATATCATACCGGTAAACGTTTTCGAAATAATAAACGCTGACCTCTGCTCATATTGTGGCTTTTGTACTGCGGTGTGTCCAACAAAAGCGGTGAATTATATCTTCGAAGAACCAGACCACCCAGTAATAACAGAGGATGCCTGTGTATACTGCAGTTTGTGCTCTATGGTATGCCCGCACGTTGCTATGAAGAAGGAAATGTTTATTGAACCTCCAGTACCTAAGGAGAAATACTTAGCCAGAACAAAAATTGAAGCACTAGGAAAAGTAGCTCAAGACGGCGGTGTAACATCGTCTCTAATAATAGCTGCGCTTGAAGAAGGCTTTATTGATGCAGCATTTCTCGTAGCAAGAGATGAATATTGGAGACCTGTACCCATTATAGCTAAAACTAAGGAAGATGTAATAAAGGCTGCTGGGAGCAAATACGTTTACAGCCCAGTAAACCACTTGCTCGAAGCTTTAGCATATACTCATCCAGAGCTAAATAAAGTTCTAGCTGTTGGATTACCCTGCCAGATAAGAGCTATACAAAGGGCGAGAGAAGTAGGGCTAAGAAAATTTGTTAGCAAAGTAGCTTACACCATAAGCATAATGTGTTCCGAAAACTGGCAATGGAGTAAAATGCTTGAAATGATGAAATCAGCTGGGATAAAACCGGAGGAAGTTGTAAAGAAAAACATTAAGGCAAAGTTCTACTTTTACTTAAAAGATGGTAGGACTGTTGAGTATTCATTAAAAGATGCCGCTAAGTTTCTAATTCCAGCTTGCAGGCATTGCCCAGAATTTCTGTCCTACTACTCCGATGTTACAGTGGGTGCTTTAGGGCTAATAGGGTGGAATGCAGTATTAATAATGAACGATAAAGGTGAAGAACTATGGAAAGCAACAGTAGAAAGAGGCTATGTAGAATATCAACCATTACCTGAAGATAGATGGACAAAAATTGTGAAATTTGATAGAAGAAAGAAAAGAAACGCGTTAAAGTTCATAGCAGCATTTTACGGATTAACAGAAGAAGTTGAGGCCATTAAAGCTTTAAGGAAAAAGGCAAAGGAAGCTAAGTAGCTAAAGCTCTTCTAAAAACCTTTTTAAATGCTCATCTATGATTTTATGTTCTTCAATATGCTTATTGAAGTCTCTAATGAACATGTAAATCCATATAGGAGCATAGAGGCCAGCACTTAATATAGAAAGCAATAGGTGCACTATGCTTTTCTTTCTAACTACATAAGTTTTAACTTCAGAGCTAAAGACGGATAGTTCGCTGAAAAGGCTTACTATTTTTTCCTCCCTTACTGAATGCTTGTGGAAGTCTCTATGTACAATATAGGATGCCAATAGTCCGAAGAAGCCGAATGATATGGCTGAGGCAATGATCCATAGAAAAACATTTCTAGGTTTCTCTTCGCTCTTAATCTCTTCTAACATGTTTCCTATTAATGAGGCTTTAAGCTGAAGATTATCAGTTAACGGTTTAATTCTTATAAGCTTTAATATTTCCGAGAATATAAAGTACATTCTGGCGAAGTGCCAGTTTCTCCTTTGAATTATTAAGTACGTAAAGTATACAGCAAGAATACCTAAAGCGTAAATGCTCCAAGTCATTGGGGTTATTACTCTCTCCAGAGTTTCATGGCCTATTTCTAACATTTTAAGAAAGTTCATTATTGATACTAATATTGAGAAGGTAAAATATAAACCTATGATAATAGGCCATAGTAATGATAACTTCTTTTCAAATCTCCTAGATAACTCGATAACGCTACTAAGTTTTTCCATAATTACCCACTCAAACATTAATTTTGGTTTATTTCTAACATAGTTAAATTATTTAAAACACTTATTTAGGTAGATACCCACAATATTACATGCAGATCCCCAGTTATTATGAGAAGGGGTTGATACCATGGTTAAGGCACTAATTCTAGCTGGAGGTTTCGGGAAAAGACTTCGACCACTAACACAAGAGCGCCCCAAGCCTCTTATTGAAATTAAAGGTAAACCTATCCTTGCATGGCAATTTGAATGGCTGAGAAAAAGCGGTATCGATGAAGTCATTTTAGCTGTAGGTTATTTGAAGGAGAAAATTATTGAAGAAATAGGTAGTGGCAAAAGGTTTGGTGTAAAGGTAGGCTATGTTGTTGAAGATGAGCCTTTAGGAACAGCTGGAGGTTTGAAAAACGCCGAGCATGTACTGAAGAATGAGAAGCAATTCTTCGTTCTTAACGGAGATATTATAACTAACTTAGACCTTAAAAGGCTAAGTAATGCTTTAACCGATGATATTGTAGGAGCTATTGCTGTAGTTCCCTTAAAATCACCATACGGTATAATAAGGTTTAACCCGGAAACAGGAAAAATAATGAGCTTTGTAGAAAAACCTGTGCTCCGTGAGTACTGGATTAATGCTGGTGTTTACTGTTTAACACCCAAAATTTTCGAGTATCTGCCTGAGAAAGGAGATATAGAGCAGACGGCGTTTCCAATATTAGCTGAGAAGGGCCTCTTAAAAGCAGTAGATTATACTGATGTTCTTTGGAAGAGTATTGATACACATAAGGATGTTGAAGAAGCAGAGAAGCTACTCTCAAAATACTCTATTACATGAAGTCAGTTGGGTAACCGCGTCACATCATCTAATCATACTCCCCGAAAATTCATCATCCATTATAGAATATAATCAGTTAAGGGGATTTAAGCTTTAATGTTCGTTAAGAAATGCTTATAAGTACTGACTCTAACATATTATGTTCACGGCCATTTCCACTTGGTTAAGCCATGTAGGTGCTATTTATTGTTTGAACAACTAGGAGAGCTCATTTACGTTTATGGTCCTTTAGGTGTGTTTCTAGTTTCTTTCCTAGGCAACGTTATACCTTACTCTACAATACCATACCTCATATTTGTTGTACAGTACGGCGTAGCTATAGGTAATCCTTTGATCCGCATAGGAATAGCTGTTCTTGGAGGACTAGGAGCTGCTTTAGGAAAAGTCATAGTATTGCTGATAGGGTTTGCTACAAGAAAAGTTATTCCTGAGAAAACTAAGAAAAGTATGAAACTATTCATGAAACTTGCAGGTAAAAGCGTATTTGTAGCTGTCTTAATTTTCGCTGCGTCACCTCTGCCCGACGATATACTTTACATACCATTGGGTGCTATGGGCTATAGCCCATTTAAATTCTTCACAGCAGCGGTCATAGGAAAAACCATCATAACCTATATGGCACTACTTTTCGGAGGTATTATAAGGCTAATTGTTGGAGAATCATCTGTTTTAGCAGCTATAGTATCTCTCATAGCAACTATTGTGCTTCTCCTAGTATTAGTTAAAGTAAATTGGGAGAAAATAGTTGAAGACATCACCTTTAAAGGCTGGAAAGAGTTTTTGAAGGGAATTATTAGAAACCCACTAGCTTACGTTAAGAAGTAAATTTTGAAACATATGTTTCGGGACTTTAATCCCCATTTTTCTTAGTGTTGACGCTATGGCGATTAAGGTTACATAGATATTATCTAATGTAGCTGAGGAACCCATATGGCCTATTCTTACGGCTTTTCCTCTAAGCTCACCGTAAGTTCTAGCTATGAGAACTCTAAAATCATTCCATAGTCTCTCAGTAAACTCCTTATCGGATATTTTTGCAGGAACATAAAACGCAGTAACCGTTGGAGAAGCGATACTATGGTCTTTTACGACAAGCTCTAGACCTAATTTCTCTAAATAATTTCTGAGAGTATTAGATACTTTTTTATGCCTTTTGAATACGTTTTCAAGGCCTTCCTCAAATAGCATATTTATGGCTTCTCTAAGACCATATAATAGATTAACTGGGGGAGTTGATGGTAGATAACCTCGTTCTTCCCAGTAACTTATCCATGTTTTTAAGTTCATGTAGTAACTTCTACCCTCTCTCCTTTCTAAGATGCCCAAAGCATTCTTCCCTAGCACAATAATGGCTAAGCCAGGCGGCATATTCAAAACCTTTTGTATGCCAAAAATTAGTACATCCGCATGACCCTTTCTAATACTTACAGGTATCGCTCCAATAGTTGAAACGCAATCAACAATTATTAATGCATTACTATAGCTCCTAATAGTTTTAGATAAGCTCTCAAGGTTAAAGAGGGCGCCAGTAGAGGTTTCGCAATGTGTTAAAATAACAAATTTAGTGTCAGAATTTTCCTTAAGAAACTTCTTAACGTCTTCATCATTAACTGTGTTTCCTACTTTCGCTCTCAGAATATTTACCTTCTTCGAATACAATTTTGCCATGTTAGATAATATGTCACCAAAAAACCCTGCTGACAAGACGAGAACCTTATCATAATCTCCTATAAGCGACGATAATGCCGATTCAAGACCTACTGTGGCACCACCACCCATAATTACTGCTTTTCCGTCGGAATCAGTGAGCTTCATAACAAGTTTCAAATCTTCTCCATATATTTTATCGTACGCTGGCAGTAAGGCCTCCTTCGAGATTATGGCTTTAATTATCCTTTCCGGGATGGGCGTAGGACCGGGAGTCATGATATATTCTCTACTAGTAAACATTGGAAAACACCATCAGCCGGTTGATCCTTCCTCACACATCGGCCTGGAAAGTACTCATCACCTAGCAGTAACAATATAAGCTTTGTGCAACATATAAATTTATGCCGCGCGGTGCCGAGTACTTCATGAAGAGGCTTACAAGGGATGAGCTTAAGCGATGATGCGATGTGCGCGGCTAACGGAAATAAGTAGTATAACCTATTTTACTAAGTAATATTCTAGTTTATGTTAGAATGGTAGTTCTACTATGTCTAAGCCTATAATATTAAAGGTAGACCCTGAGAAACCCGACATAGGAAAGATAAAGGAAGCAGCTATGATTGTTAAGTCTGGAGGGGTAATAGTCTACCCAACAGATACCGTTTACGGGCTAGGAGCAAACCCTCTTAACGAAAAAGCTGTATTAAGGGTTTTCAGGGTTAAGGAGAGAGATTTAAGTAAGCCCCTACCGGTTCTAATAAATAAACTAGAAGAAGGATTTAAACTTGGCATATTCAATAGCAGAGCTCTTAAGTTAGCTAAGAAATTTTGGCCTGGACCATTAACAATTATAGTTAAGAAAAAGGAGCATGTACCATCAGTAGTAACGGGCGGTAAAAAGGGTATTGGGCTAAGAATACCGAATTACAAAGTAACTTTAAAGCTTATAGAACTATGTGGAGGAGCCATTATAGGTACAAGTGCTAATAAATCAGGGTTTAAAGCCGCGAAGTCAGCTGAGGAAGCACTAAGTATCCTTAATGGTAAAGTAGATTTAATACTTGATGCAGGTCCTTCACCCGGAGGAGTACCTTCGACAATAGTGGATGTAACAGATGATATAGTGAAAATTATTAGAATAGGTCCAATAATGCCCAATGAAATAGAGGGAGCATTAGATGAACCCGTTGAAGTCGTACCTAAACCCCCTGGAGTTAAAAGAAAATAGGGAAAAAATAGCACATATGCTGCGAAATAACGGATTCTACGTTAGATTACATGCTTACGATTATTTAGTAATGGCTCATGGAAAAATCATATGTACTATACATATGCTACCAAGCTATAACGAGTGTTACATAAACATAAGCTCCATAGTTAAAAATAGCGAACAGTACTTAGACAAAATTATTGAGGTGATAAGAAGCATATCACCTGCAGTAAGAATATACTTGAAGAAGAGAACATAGAATTATTTTAGGGATTAATAATGGCTAAAACAGGAGCTTATAACATAACGATTATAGTTAACCATGTGATTGAGGGGGAACTGGTTAAAGTTATTAAGGATGCATGTAAAAGTACTAAATGCTATCTTACTATTTACTACAAACAAGGATTAAACATTACATGTATAAGAAATATACTTGAAAAAGAAGGGTTTAAAATAGTCTTTGCCAAAGAGTTTAAGCAAAATGAGAAAGTATCGTTCGGCGATATGGCTATAGTTTTATCACATATCTCCAATGCTGGTGAATTATATGATAGTTTCAAGCTTAAAGACTTGAAAATACCTGTAATTTTCATTTTAAAATAAAACACAATTTATCAAAGTTAGATTTATCTAAAAAAGTTACATAGGTTATTGTGTAGTAGGTGTCTCAATTGTCTCTATCAAGAACTATGCAGGAATATTTGAAGACCATATATAGACTAAAAGTTGAGCAAAAGAAGAAGGTTATACGAGTTAAGGAAATAGCTTCAAACCTGAAAGTTACTATGCCAAGTGTTACGGATGCTATGAAAAAGCTTTCAAAAATGGGTCTTGTCCATTACGAAAAGTATGGATACATTGATCTTACCGAAAAAGGTGAACAAATAGCTAAAGAGCTTTATGAAAGATGGAGAGTTCTTAAACATTTGTTGAAGGACATTCTAGAAATACCTGAAGATATTGCTGAGAAGGATGCATGTAGGATAGAGCATGATTTATCTCCTGAAACTGCAGGTAAAATAGCGCTCCTAACTTTATTCATTGATAACTGTTTTAGCGAAGAATACAAAAATAGATTGAAGAGGTTCATAAACACTGGTTTATGTTGATGTTCGTTTAGAGGTTGGAAACTATGGCTAAAGTAGATAAGATAGTTAAGCGTGACTTAAAGAACCTGGTATTTCTTATCGAATCTCTTGACGCTTACCGTGTAGGTAAAGTTAAATCTATTAAGGCTATAGAGGACGCATACTATGGACTTTCATTTAACATCCCTCTTAAATGGAAGTCGATAAGGAGGATTTTGGAAATTGTTCTTCGATACCCTTTAAAAGATGGAAGGATGTTTAGGTGGTATAAAAGACTTAGCAGGTCTAAGTACTTAGTTTACGCTGCGGTTCCTATATTGTTCATAAGCGCTATTATAGCATATTTGCCAGGCTATGGCATATTGCCCTATCTACTGCTTTTAGTGGGATTAGTTGCGGTTTATTCATCAGCAATAATGAATATTGTTGGTGTAAGGAAAATCCATAGATTCTACGAAGAACATTTAGACGAACTAAAGTCTAAAACTACTAAGCTAAGAAGCGCTGTTCAAGTATTAATAAATGCTATGAGAGAATTAATATCGAAGTACGATTTAGACCCAGCAAAGTATGCTCTCAGATTATATAATGCAGATTACGAAGGTATAGAGATCCTAGCTGAACCTGGAAGATATAGGAAAAAGTATCTGTGCATTGTAAAGGTTACTAAAGAGGGAAAAACTAAGGTTCAGGAAGCTTAAATATCTGATTTAAAACGTATTCTCTGATTTCTTGTAAGCTAGGTAATGTTCTTATAAGCTTGCCATTACTTATGAACTTTACTGTCAGCGGTTTAAGTTCTGCACCACACTTACTGCATGTAAGTTTCTCTTCTTTGCTAAGTAAGCGTATTGCACGCTCTTTAATGTGATTAGGACATACATATAATTGTTTTGCTCCAGGAAGCTTTCCTCTCTTTGACACGTAATGCCATTTATCATTCTTAAAGACTTCTACAACATCAGCACTTATATCTATGGATTTAGGGAATGCTATAGAAGTACCGACGCCAAATCCGTCTGCTACTTCTCTAAGTTCTTTAATGTTTTCTTCGTTTATTCCTCCGCTAATGAATATTTTCACATGTTTAAATCCATGGATATCGAGTGTCCAACGTACCTCTCTAGCTATTTCCACCATGTTACCTCTTCTACTGCTTGGAGTATCCAGTCTTACCCCGTAGAGTTTTTCTCTTAGAAGCTTAGCCGCCATTAGAGATTCTATTCTCTCATCATAAAACGTATCAACTAAAGCTATCCTCGGTACATTCTCGGGCATTACTTCATCGAAAGCTTTCCATGCATCTTCTTGGCTGCCGAAAACTATTATTAGAGCATGAGGCATAGTCCCTATAGGTTTTAAGCCTAAATATTTCTCACTTAAAACCCCGGAAACTCCGTCAACGCCGCCTATGTATGCTGCTCTATCAGCCATAGGCTGCAATATAGGGTGTAAAGCTCTTAGACCAAAGAACAAGACAGTTTTGTCTCTAACTATTCTCTTAATTCTAGCAGCTGCAGTTGATATACTACTATAGTGCCTAAGAATTCCGAGAAGCGGTGTTTCTAAAGTAGCTATATCAGCATAGTTACCTTCAATAACCAATAGAGGTTCGTTAGGTTTAAATAATGTACCTTCAGGTAAAGCCCATACATTAACAGGTTTTCCTTCCAAAACTTTCAATACTTCTTCAAGCCCTGAAAAGACTGCCCAATCATAGCCTTTAGGTAAACTTGCAGAATGAAATTCCATCCTAACTTTAACATTAGCTAACCCTTTTTCCCTTAAAATTCTCTCAGTCCTTATGAAATATATGTCCGTAGCCTCTCCCTTAACAACCTCTTCTTCCTTAGCAACATAGAACCTCATAAATTACACCTTCAAATATCCATTCCACATTTAAATGTGAGGGTTAAATTTAAGTTTATTGAAAACAAAAGTCAGCGTAGATGATGAAGCTCTGCCGCTTAATGATAGGTGATTAAGCGAACTCCCAACTGAAATACTTATCATAAAACTTTTCGGCTTTAACAACATCTTCAACAGTATTTATGTTGTGGAAAACTATTTCAGGTATTGGTGTTAGCTCGTAAACATTCACATAGCATGTTTTCATATAGCTTAGCGGTTCCCGAGCTCTCCTTCTACCCTTAACCAGTGCTTCATAAGAATACTTTACCAAAGGTTCTCTCCTATACGATGCAACTAAAGGCTCAATATAACCATTGGGCCACATAGGTATTACAGCTTCATACCCGTTGAGCTTCTCTAATAGTTTTTTAGCTAAATTCAATTTAACAAAGGGGTAGTCTGATGCAATTACGAATAATTTAGAGTAACGTGCTTTCATAGCTCCAGTATACATAGCAACTAATGGGCCATCTTTAAACATTGAAGTATCTAAGGTAAAGACTACATCTTTATTCCTTAAAACATGCTCGAGAAGGCTTTTTTGCTTCTCATTTTTTACAACCACGATTATCTCATTAAATAATTCCTCTAAATTTTCAATAACCATTTTAATTAGCGGTTTATTCTTTAACCTAATTAGCGGCTTATACATTGAACCTAGTCTTTGAGAAAGTCCGCCAGCAAGAATTACAAGACTGTACATTTCCTTAACTCTCTATGTTTCAGTATTTTCTTCTTAGCGATTTAATATAGTTCATGAACCTCAATACTCTATCGTAATCAACAGGGTTTTCTGTTTTACCGTCTTTCTTGAAAAATGACCCTATAATAAATCCGTCAGCTACTTTCCAGAACTTATCTATGTTTTCAATGTTTACACCACTACCTACGATAACGGGTTTCAATACTGCTTTTTTCACTCTAAGTAATTCCTCAACATTTACTTCTACCCCTGTCCTTGGCCCGGTTACTATTAGTGTATCAGCTAAACATCTTTCTGTACAGTCTTTAGCAATTTCCTCAATGGCTCTTCTATCTAGTGAATACGCATGCTTGACATTTATATCTGCTAGTACTTTAATTTGTGCTTTTAGTCTTTCTCTTAAACCTATAAGTTCTCTTGCAATAGGGTAGATTACTCCCTCAGGTGATACAAGTACTTGACATAGATTATTAACTCTTATGAAATCGGCGCCAATATTGTATGCTATGGCAAACGCTTCTACACCTGAATTTCGGAGAATATTAATTCCTAAGTATATGTCATTAAATTTTCTTCTTACTTCGTACGCTACTATTGTAAATGCTGTTAAAGTTAATGGATTTTTAACACGGATGGTGAAGGGCTTATCACCATAGTTTTCCACAATAATTCCATCAACTCCTCCCGTGTAAAGAGCTTCTGCATCTTTTAGTGCTCTTTCCAGTACCTCTCCTAAATCCCCTTTGTAAAGAGGTGTTCCAGGAAGAGGTTTTAAATGGACAACACCTATAATGGGTTTTTCCACGTCTTTAAATAGTGACACATTATCCATGCTGATTAACCTTAATGGAATCTAAGAGAGTAATTTCTATTAAAGCTTAAAGATAGTTAACCACATAGGGTATAATGTTTTGACTGCCTATTGTGTAAGAACATATGGTAAGAAGGATTTGGAAGTTTCCGATTATCCCTTTGAGGTTTTGTACCCTAAAGAGGTTCTTATCAGAATTAAGAAGGCATTATTAACTCCGCTAGACCTACACATAATAAATGGCGAAGTTGTTCCTAGAACTTCTAGTCCATATATACTTTCAAGTGTAGCTTTAGGCGTTATAGTTGATAAGGGAGTTGATGTTCAGAATTCCATTATGGGAAAATATGTTGCAATAGGTCCCGAATGTAGAAATAAGCTTTTCGCCTATGATGTTAAAGGACTAGCTAGAACCTATGCTGCGGTAAGCATAAACTGTGTTGAGACCTTGTATGTCAAACACTTAGAAACAGTGTTGCTAATTGTTCCCCTCCTCAATAAGATAATTAACGTTTTGAAAACCATAGAGAAGAAGGCGACAATAACGTTTGATAGTTGCCTTTTCAATATTATTTCTCAAGCACTTAGAATCTTAAACATACAGTATAGTGTTATAGGAGAACACACTTTAGAAGTTGTTTATGGCAGTAAGGAGGCTAATATAAGGATAAACATAAGCTTTGATTATAAGGAGGACATTATAACAGATAGTGTATGGAATGTTTCATGCCTAAGAAATACATCATTTAACTGCAATGTTGCAAAATACTTGGATAAAACTAGGTTACATGGAATTTTAACCGAAATAAGTGTTGATGATATTGATAATTTAGGTTTAAAATTCTTGGTAAAAGAAATGCGTAGGAAACTTGTTGTTATTTCCTTCTAGTCTTCTTAAACATTCCACGGCCAAGCCTCTTATGTGCCTCAGCAAGATGCCCTGCAGATAATGCTGCGAGAAGGCTTAGTTCTCCAGCTAAGACAGCTGCTGCCACTATTTCCGCAAACTTCTTAGCATTTGTTCCTGGCGGATTTCCTGAACCATAAACTCCCATTATCTGCAACGCCTCTCTTTGCGTAGGTAACCGTGTTCCACCACCTACTGTCCCAACTTCTAAGCTTGGTAGTGTAACTGAAATGTATAGGTCTTCACCAACTAGTTCAGCCCATGTGTATCCCATACTACTTTCAACTACTTGAGCTGCATCCTGACCTGTTGCTATGAATATCGCCGCCACGATATTAGCATAGTGTGCGTTAAAGCTTAAACTTCCTGCCCTAGCTGACCCTAAAAGATTCTTTCTTGTATTCACCTCAACGATATTCTTAGGTATGGTTTTAAGAACTTCTTTTACTACGTCTTTTTTAATTATTGCCTCTGCAATCACTGTTTTTCCTCTACCAAATAACATATTCATTAACGAAGGCTTCTTATCTACGCATAAATTACCGCTTAAAGATAGGCATTTAAGACCGAGATTATTTTCTATGTACTTGCATACCTTATCTGTAGCTATGGTTACCATATTCATGCCCATAGCATCGCCTGTACTATAAATGAACCGTAACCATACATTGTTACCTACTATGAAGGGATCTATTCGTAGAAGCTTACCATGCCTTGTTGTGGACTCTGCTTCAGCTTTTATTTCTTCAAAGTGTTCTTTTACCCATTTAATAAGCTTAATTGCTTCTTCAATACTTGAAGTCTTAAATAAAGGAGCTCTACTCATGAAATCATTTAGGATTTTTACTTTAGCTCCACCACTTAGTGTTATTGCTTTACATCCTCTATTAATACTGGCTACCAATGCTCCTTCTGTTGTAGCCAGCGGGATATAGAATTCTCCTTTAGCATAGTCGCCAAGGATTTTAAGAGGGCCTGCTATTCCAAGAGGTACTTGTACTGCTCCTATAGGGTTTTCTATGTTTCTCCCTACAACTTTATTCCACTCTATTGTTGTAAATCCTATGTTAGCTAACTGTATGTTAAGCATTTTTTCCAGAACAAGCCTTCTTACTAGAACAGCTATATTGCTGTTCTCAAGTACTTTGTCAAGTTCATGAAGCTTTATCTCGCCGCTTAAAACTTTATTTACAATATTTTCGAGTTCTTTACTGGACATCATGGTAAATACTCTCCTCAAGCACAAATTTCTCTATACTGGTTTAAATTTAATACCATACTTTATGAGGCCTATGTTCTCATCTTCGCATATTTTTCTTAGAACAGCTTTTACCCTCATACCTATCTTAACGTTTTCCGGTTCGACATCAGTTAATTGAGCTAATATTTTAACCCCTTCTTTAAGCTTAACTATGGCGAAAACTATGGGAGCATATTCTCTATATCCTTCGAGAACAATGTATTGTATAGTATATGTTAATACTTCACCTTCCCCACTAAGTTTTCTTCTAAAAAGATTCCTATTTCCGCAATTATCGCATATGGGTCTTGGTGGGTAATGGATTTTCCCGCACTTATTGCATACTGTGGCTTCAAGTAAGTAGTGTGCTTTAATTTCTCTCCAAACTCTTGGTACAGATATTTTCATGGACACCCACGCTCACCTCTTAAGTATTATTACAGTAACTGTTGTTCCCAAACCCCCTATGCTCTGAGCTAATCCTATATCGCCTCCTACATTTACTCCGGGAAAATCCCCCCTAAGTTGCATAACAACTTCTGCAACTTGATAGACCCCAGTAGCCCCAACAGGATGGCCTCTGGCCTTAAGTCCTCCGCTAGGGTTTACTGTTGGTTTATCACCAGGCCAGAACCTGCCTTCATCCATGAGTTTCGGTGTTTTTCCTCTTTCTGAGAAACCTAAATCCTCTAAATTCATGAAGCCGAGAACTGTAAAGGCATCGTGAACTTCGGCTACGTCTATGTTTTTCGGACATACCTTGGCCGTTTCATAAGCTTTTTTCGCGGCTAAAATTGTTGCTTTAAATGATAGAATATTTTCCCTATAGGCTACATATATGTGGTCTGTAGCCATACCTAGCCCAGCTACTTCAATAGGGGTATCTGTTAGTTTTTTAGCAACCTTGTCTGAAGCCAGAATTAATGCTGCTGCACCGTCACCTATAGGGCTTGAGTCGAGAAGCCTGATAGGGTCTGCAACCATCATTGACTTCGCTACTTGCTCCTTTGTTATTTCAAATCTAAACTGGGCGTAAGGGTTCTTAACAGCATTCTTATGCATTAGAACGGGCCATATGGACATTTCATCTCTTGAAACATTATATTCATTCATGTACATTCTCATAACTAGAGCATTCAACCCAGTAAAACTTATCCCATGAAATAGTTCGTACTCTGCATCGGCTGCTTGAGCTAAAGCCTTAGAAACTATTCTCGTAGGATATTCTGTTTCTTTCTCAACACCGCCAACCATAACTATATCAAACATCCCTGAAGCAACCAGGGAATAGCCTGTATATACTGCAACGCCTCCACTACCGCAAGCAGCTTCAACTTTAAACGCGGGTATTTTACCTAAACCAGCATAGTCGGCAAGTAAAGCTCCTAAATTATCCTGTTCGCCAAGCGAACTACTCGTCATATTACCTATGACGAGTGCTTGAACAGTCTCATTACCTATTTCATCTAACGCTTTGAAGGCAGCTTCGGCAAAAAGTTCTCTCAAACCTTTATCAAAGAACCTACCTATCTTTGTTAAGCCGACGCCTACAATATATACTTTAACCATATCTTACACCACCTGCTTAAAAGCTGAATTTAGAAATTAAACCCCTGAATTTAGCATAGTATGTGTAATTAATGTAGATTTTATCCTCAATAAGCTCTTTAACCGTAGGTGCTAGGTGTACTTTTTCTTCTATGCCGTCTTCGACAATAACACTGTATGCATCTGCTCCAGCACCACTCCCAAAAGGCACCAGTAATATTCTTTGGCCAGGTTTTGCTTCTTCCAAAACCGCACATAATCCTATCAATGCTGAGGCATTGTACGTGTTACCTATCATCGGAGTTATTAGTCCTGGTAATATTTTCTCCTTAGGGAAGCCTAATTTAACACTCACTTTCAAAGGAAATCTGCCATTAGGTTGATGGAACACAGCATAGTCAAAGTCCGATGGCCTAAGTCCTAGTTTATTCATTAACCCTTTGGCTGCAGCAATTATGTGTGCAAAGTATGCTGGGTCTCCTGTGAACTGTTCGCCATGCATTGGATAGGGGGCTAATTGTCTTCTCCAGAAATCGGGGGTATCTGTTATGTAGCTGTACGAACCTTCAAAATATGCCACAGTGTTTTCTCCTCTCGGACCTAAGACGAAAGCTGCTGCACCACTTGAAGCAGTGAATTCAAGTACATCACCTGGCGAAGCTTGGGCAGTATCAGATCCTATAACTAGAGAATATTTTATCATTCCTGAAGATATTAACCCTATAGAAGCCTCTAGTGCTTCACTAGCAGCTCTACAAGCAAACTCTAGATCAGCTCCCAAAATTTTTGGTGTTATACCTAAAGCCTCAGCTATAACCGTTATTGAGGGTTTAACAGCGTAGGGTTTAGACTCTGTACCAACGTATATTGCTTCAACTTCTTCAGGGTTAATTTTAGCGCGAACTAATGCGTTTTTTGCGGCCTCCCAACCCATAGTCGTAGTGTCTTCATCTATATTTGCTACAGTTTTTTCTGAAACAATAAGACCACCATGGTATTCTGGAGGGAAACCCCAGGTTTTACCTATTTCAGAACACTTTATTCTGAACTTAGGAATACATGCGCCCCAACCAACAATACCTACATCCCTTGCAGGTCTCATACTCTCCACCGCATGTAAAACATACTAATCCTTTTTTCGACGTTAATGTTTTAAAGTCTTTCCAGCATAAGGTTATCAGCAAGTAAAGCTTAACTTACGACTAATTAAGCCAAGACCCTATAAGCTTAGCTGCAACTTTGCAGAAGTAGGTAGAATGTATTAGAGAGTCTACAATAAGCATGGTAGGTAATTGTTAGGTAGCACTTATGTGGTAATTAGTGTGTAATATATTGCTATTACTGCGATTATTATTAAAAATACTGCCAATGCTATTGCTAAGGTCTTTACTGATATCTTTTTTCTAATAACCATGCAAACGTCCTCAAGCTAGTAATTATTTAGCGTGCTTAACTTAGTTAGTGTCAAATTTAAATACTTTATGTCTATATGAATCTACATTATCTAATGTAAGGCGGTATAGTTTTCTAGACATTGTGAAAAATCTTGGATTATTCATTTAGTGATTTCTTCAAATTGTTCGGGGCAAGGGTAGTAAGAGTTATGGTAAAAAGGTTTAGGGCTTTGTACAGGCTAGGTTTCTTCTCTATACTTTTTAATAAATATATAAGAAGTTATTCCGTAAAGTCCGATAAACAGACCTATAAGATTAATGCCGTATGCTAGCATTACTAGGTAGAAGTTTTCTTCGATAATTCCAATGACCATTAAAAATGTAATCAACCACCCTCCCAGTAACATTGACGCACCTATAATTATTAGCATTTTGGGATTACTGACGAGCATATAGCCAACACTTCACATAATGGTTTCGAGATGTTTTTATCATAGGAGGTTCTTTCTTTGTACAAATATCCATTACGTAAGGGCATCTAGGTGAAAGCCTACATCCAGGAGGAGGATTAGCTAGGCTAGGGGGCTCGCCGGGCAATGTCTCTTTAAATGTGAACCTATTTTCTGGGTTAGGATCCGGTATGACTTTTATTAGATGAGTTGTATAAGGATGTTTGGGATTATTAATTACTTCTCTAGCTGGCCCTATTTCGACTATATGACCTGCATACATTACACTTATTCTATCTGAGAAATATTTTGCAGTTGAGAAGTCATGTGTAATGTAAATTACTGATACTTTATGCTTTTTCTGGAGTTCTTTAAATAGCATTAAGGTTTCAACTCTAACCGACGCATCAAGCATAGACACGGGTTCGTCAGCCACAACTAATTTAGGTTTGAGTATAAACGCTCTTGCTATAGCTACTCTTTGTAATTGACCGCCGCTGAGCATATGAGGATACTTATTAAGAAAATCCTCGGGAGGCGTAAGTTTTACCTCTTCTAGCGCCTTTATCACTCTTTCCTTTCTTTCCTCCTTAGGTACTCCATGTATTCTTAAAGGCTCTTCTAATATTGTCTTAACCGACATAAACGGAGGCATTGCGCCATAAGGGTCTTGCTGTACGATACCTGTAACTCTCCTATACCATTTAAGTGCTTTACCTTTAATATGTGCAATATCTTTACCTTCAAAATATATATAGCCACCGATGGGTTTAAGCAGTCTTAATATTCCTTTGCCAAGAGTTGTTTTACCGCAGCCGCTTTCACCAACTACACCGAAAATTTCTCCTTTCTTAACAACAAATGAAACCCCATCGACAGCTTTTACGTATCCCACTATGCTTAGAAACTTCCGTATAGGATACCATATTCTTAAATCTTTTACTTCAAGGAGGTTTTCCTTGTTAGTATTGTTGAGTGCCTTGCTTATTTTTAATCACCATGACATCTATTTTTCAGCGTAAAGCCAGCATTGAACATAACTTTCCTTACCTATCTTAATTAGTGGTGGTTCCTTCTCACATATTGGCATCGCATTTGGGCATCTAGGTCTAAATCTACAGCCTTTCGGCGGATTTATGAGGCTAGGAGGAGTACCAGGAACAAATGTTGGTATTCTTTCTTCATGTAAGCGTGGCACACTACTTAATAGAGCTTTAGAGTATGGATGTAAGGGGTCCACATATGCTTGCTCTGATGGTCCAAACTCAACTATTTTACCTGCGTACATAACAGCAACTTTATCAGCTAGCTCACTCGAAGTACCTATATCATGCGTTATAAATATGTACGTTAGTTTAAGCTCCCTTTTTAACTTTTTAAGAAGATTCATAATATTTGCTTGCGTCATAACGTCTAAAGCTGATGTAGGTTCATCGAGTATAACAATATTAGGCTTCGTTATCAGAGAAAGTGCTATTACTACTCTTTGTCTCATACCACCACTAAGCTCAAACGGATATCTATAGAGAAAATCTTCGGAAATACCGACAAGCTTCAACATTTCTCTAGCTTTTTCAACTGCAACCTCTTTAGTTGCCATCCCTCTCAATATGAGAGGTTCTATTAGGTGATCTACAACTTTAATTACAGGGTTTAAGCTGTTCATAGCTGCCTGAGAAACATAAGAAATTTTTACCCAACGAATTTTTTCATCAAACTCTCTATCACTAAGTTTCATCACGTTTATTCCATCAATAATCACTTCTCCCCGATAAAGTGATACGTTTCTTGGAAGATACCTCATTAAGGCCCTAGCTAAAGATGTCTTACCGCATCCGGACTCGCCAATTACTGCCAAAGTCTCTCCACGTAGGATACTAAACGAGACACCGTCAACAGCTTTCACATCTCCTCTTGAAGTTCTAAAATACAGGTAAAGGTTTTCCACTTCAAGGATTTTATCCATATCCTACATCTCCCTTAATTTAGGATTAAATACTCTATCAAGGGTGAAGCCCATTAAAGCAAAGCCTACAGAAATTAATACTAGACAAAGAGAAGGTGCTAAAATCCAGTGGTAACGGCCCCAGTATAGTGCACCACCTGTATAAGCTTCATCTAATATTTTACCCCAAGTAATTGCTTGCGGATCTCCAACACCTAATATTGCTAATGCTGCTTCTAAGAAAACGAACGATGGCACGGATAAGACTATGTTGGGTACTATTGTTGGAAGAACTTTTGGCACCATGTATCTCAGTATAATCCTAGCGTTACTAGCGCCATATGCTTGAGCAGCCTCAATGTATGGCATTTCTCTTACTTGCAGGAACATAGCTCTATAGGTTTTAATTCCCGGCCCAAAAGCGCTAAGAGCTACAACAACTATAAGAAGAGTCCATATGCTAAATCTGTAGAAATAAGATATCATTATTAGTAGGGGTAAGAATGGAATAATCATTACGACCTCATTTATCCTAGATATTAAATGATCAACCCAGCTACCGTACCAGGCTGCGATAGCTGCAATAATCATTTGTAGAAGAACAGTAGCAACAGATGCGAAGACTCCAAAAGAAAGAGCCAGAGGAGCACCCCATAAGATACCTATTAATAAGTCTCTTCTCTTATCATCTGTTCCTAAAAGGCCATAGACCTTACCGTAAATATTTACTTTCACATCTAAATTAGCTTTAGGATCTCCTGTTCTGGCTTTTATTTTGATCTCATATTTACCTTTGATAGGTGTAATAGTTTCCTTATCTAGGATTGTCTCATCTTCTTTTGCGAATAACGCTATTTCGCTAGATAATTGATAATTAGGTTTTTTACCAAGCTTATTTATAAGCCTTGTTTCATACCTAGAAATGAACTCAAGGTCTCCTGTCAGCCTATAGTACTGATAACTGCTTAATACTTCTCTATACACCGAAACCTCTGTTCCATCAGGTTTTATCCACGTAATTGTTATTAACATGGGCTCTGTTGTGTTAACATAGAACCATAATGCTATTTCCGAAGGAAAATCTTCGTATTCGTAGGTGAACCTCATATTTATGTTTATTAAAGTACCTACTCCACCAAACTCAATTCTTTGAACAGACTTGGTAATTCCTAACTCTGTTTTTCTAGAGTCAAGTATTATTGTTCCTTCAGGTAATTTCTTGGAGGAAAAACTATTTACCCATGCTGGAAGAGCTAATTTAGGATAATCTTCCCAATACTCTATAGAATTCCACATACGAATGGCTTTATCATAAGGTATAGTCACGATAGCATACACGGATAATATTACGAAAAACATTATCATAAATAAGCCTATGATAAACGACTTATATCTGAAAAGTGTTTTGATTAATTCTCTTAGACGTGCCGCCATATTTAACCTCCTACTCTAATTCTAGGATCAATAATTGCATATACTATGTCTAAGGCAACAACACTTATAGCCAGTAGGTACGCGTAGATGGTAATTACACCTATAATAACTGGTGCATCATTAATGCCTATGGCTTCTCTCATGAGTGTACCTAGCCCTGGCCATGAGAAAACTCTTTCCGTAACCATGGCCCCCATCCATGAAACAATCAATGTTAAAACAAACGAAGTTATTATCGGGGGGAGTGTAGGCCTAAGTATGTATCTTCTTTCAATAATCCTCGGAGGAACGCCTCTAGCTCTAGCATAGTCCACGTAGTCTTCCATTGAGAAAAGAAGAAAGAATGTTCTACGGGAGTAAGCCCCAATGGGTATGTAAGCTATAAGCCATGAAGCTAAAGGCAGCACCATATGTTTCAATACACTTAAAGCATATAAGTGAGGTTCTTCAGGTGGAGGAGCGTCGACCATGCCGCCGTAAGGTAATACTCTGAGCCAAGCAGCAAATATGAGTATTAGAAATATTCCATAAAACCAGCCTGGCATTGAAGATAGCCATGCAAACCCTACAATAGCTTTATCAAGTTTAGAACCATATTTCCTAGATGCAGCTAATCCAATAAATATCTCTACAAAGAATATGAGAACATTTGCTGTTGTAAATAGTAAAACTGTTGGCGGCAAACGTTCAAGAATTATGTCCCATATTCTCTTGGAACCTCCTCCACTGGTTATATATAAAGCCCTGCCCAAGTTAAGTGTTAGAGCATCTTGCAAATACTTAAAGCTTCTTATGATAAAGGGCTGTGTTAACCCTAGTCTCTCTAGTTCTTGTTGTATTTGGCTTTGCGCTATTCTTTCCCTCTCTTCCGCTGGTAAAGCTTTCCATGTAGGGTCATTTCTTAGCCTCGCATACACTCTGAGCTTAACTTCAGACTCCATTATCTTATCTATATGACCGCCTATATTAGCTACGATTACTGTAAGGTAAATAGCTATTATAAGGGAAATAGCTACTATTAATGTTCTTATACCTATAAATCGTATAATACGCTTAATTTCTCGAGATCTACGATATTTTAGCAATACTATGACCTCACCGCCCAGACTAGGCTATTTCAGCTAGGCAGACTCATTTATTCTCTCTTAAAACTAAGATGAGGAATATTTAATTGTTTCGCCCACAAACAGGTTTAACCTTACCATTATAGTTATTTAGTAGAGATTAAAATAGTAAAGAAAAAGCCTACTTTGCTTATAAGAAAACTACCTTCTTCTCCCTAGGACTATGGCGATAATGCCTAGAATAATGCCTAGAATGCCAGCGCCGAGAGCACCATAGACTAATGAGCTTACGCTAGCAACATTGCTTTCCAGATCGCTTATAGCTGTCCTTATATCTTCAAGAACTCCTTCGACACTTCCTATACGTGATTCAAGACCTGATATTTCGCCTCTAACAGCAGCTAATTCCTCACCTACATATCCTACGACACTCCGTATGGTAAACGCTGACTCGGCGACTGTAGGTTTACCAACAAGCTTTGATACGGCAATTACTATTAATTTGCCAGCACCTGGCGTTAATGTTGCTGTTTCTTCTTCAGATAAGCTAATCTTCCATTCCCCATCGGCTACAGGAGTTGCTTCACCTACAATTGTTCCTCCTGGATGGACGAGTATATACTTAACATATTCCATGTCAGCTACCTTGTAAGGTTCACCCTTGTGTGTTATTGTTATGGTGAATTCTGACGGTAGACCTTGCGTAACTACCTCAATAGGTTCAATGGTTGCTTCTGGTATCAGGGGCTCTGAGAATATTAGCCATTTATCAGCTGTGTCGATGTGCTCTCTAAACGCTTTCAGTACTAACTGCTTAGCTACGACATCTACTTTATCTA